>Ga0075715_141_pt2 | contig 1441 bp, 2 predicted proteins | sample RifGroB1_FD_67776 | JGI IMG/M metagenome (GOLD analysis project Ga0075715, IMG submission 67776) | Microgenomates (Daviesbacteria) bacterium GW2011_GWB1_36_5 | reverse complement strand
GAGAAATGTCTTTTATTGGTCCCAGACCTTTACCAATTGCTGAGGCTCAAGCCATTCCTCAAAAATATAAAAAAAGAGAAGTGATTTTGCCTGGAATTACCTCAATTTGGGCAATAAGAGGAGGCCATGCTCTTACATTTAAGGAATGGATGGAATCAGATTTAGAGTATATGCAAAAAAAAAGTATATTTTTAAATATATATATTATTTTCCATACTTTATTTGTATTATTTAAAGCCGGTGTAATAAAATTAACCGGACTTTTCCGAAATGAAGTCTCAAAAAAAGAATAAAGACGAAATAAAAAAAGTAATCCTCATCATTTGTGACACACTCCGGTCTAAAAATGTTGGCTGCTATAACAAAAAAATAAAATCTACCCCTAATATAGACATCCTTTCAAAGGAGGGTATTTTATTCAAAAATCCATATACAACAATTACCTGCACCGACCCATCAATAACTGCAATAATGACTGGAAATTATCCGCTAACATCAGGACTTATAAACCATGGAACGTATGTCAAACCTGATGAAGAAAAAAATATCAATAAACACTTCTTCCTATCAGAAATCCTAAATTCAAATGGGTTTAAAACAGCAGCTGTGGATTGGCTTGGAAGATGGCACAAAAGAGGGTTTGATTATTATTCAGGCAAACTTAAAAATGATTACAAAAAATCATACCCTATTGCACAATACTTGCCATTCCCATTGATCATAAGAATCTTAGATAAGATTTCAATTAAATATCTAAAAAGAGAAATCTTTTTAAGATTCTATTATGCGCTTTCTAAAGATCCGCAAATTCCCTATGACACTGCAGATCTTGTGGTTGATAAAGGAATTGATATATTAAAAAGCTATCAAAAAAATAAACTTTTCTTGTATCTCCATTTATGGGACGCACATTCTCCCCATACAAGACCAAGGGGTATTGCTTCATATATATTTAACAACATTGATGATACTTATAATTCAGAAATTGAGTTTATGGATAGACAAATTGGAAGACTTATGGATTACTTAAAAAAATCAGGTGAATTTAAAAACACTTTAATTGTATTAACCTCTGATCATGGTGAGAATTTGTATGAACACGACATTCCGCTAAATCATGAAAACCTAAAAGAAGATACTGTAAAAGTCCCTTTAATTATCAAACACCCTTCAATTAAATATTTAGGGATTTCATCACTTGTTCAAACCATTGATATCTTTCCAACTATATTAGATTTTTTAAAAATAAAACATTTTAAAAAGATTGATGGTAAATCTCTGCGGCCTTTAATCAATAATAAGAATAAAAGAATTAGAAGTTTTGTATTTTTTGAAGATATAACTTACCGAAAGGTCAATTTTCCGAATAACTCAAGGCGCAGGGGAGTGCTTTACAATAATTTAAAATATATAGTTACTTATAAAGGTCCAGAAAAAGAGC
>Ga0075715_155_pt1 | contig 5030 bp, 7 predicted proteins | sample RifGroB1_FD_67776 | JGI IMG/M metagenome (GOLD analysis project Ga0075715, IMG submission 67776) | Microgenomates (Daviesbacteria) bacterium GW2011_GWB1_36_5 | reverse complement strand
GCATTGACAGGACATATGGTCTTTTCTACTCTTCATACCAATAACGCGGCTGGAGTTATTCCCCGCTTGATAGATCTTGATGCGAATCCGAAAATTATGGTTTCAGCATTATCTCTTTCTATCGCTCAACGTTTAGTTCGAAAACTTTGTCCATTTTGTAAAGTTGAAAAAACTCCGACTGAAGAAGAAGCAAAAGTAATGAAATTAATAATGGATGGAATAAAAGAAGAAGGAAAAAATCTTGAAAATTATCATATAAATCCTGATGCGCCGATTAAACTTTTTTCTCCTGCTGGTTGTAAAAAATGTAATATGATCGGATATAAAGGACGAATAGGAATCTTTGAAGCAATTAAAACCGACGAAGCCATAGAAAAAATAATGCCCCAAAACCCAAGCGAACGTGAAATAAAAAAAGTTGCGCGAGCGCAAGGAATACTTTCTATGCGTCAAGATGGTGTAGTAAAAATCTTAAACGGTATCACTTCTCTTGAAGAAGTGCAAAGTGTGGTAGATTTATTGGAAGAGTAGGGAAAAATTAAAAAAACACTAATCTCTAAACAATCCTTTCAAAACTAAGTTCCGAAAGTAACAAATCATTAAAGGATAGTTCCCGCAACTCGTGAGAGCGCCAAAACGTCCTATGCAAACTTGTATAACCAATGGCTGATTGCTTAGAGATTAGTGTCTTCTTTTTAAAAAACAAAGGAGATTTTAAAATCCCCGCAGAACAATTATACTATATGGAATATCAAGCAAATGCTATAATGTGGACAGCTATGTTGATACCCTGTTGATAAATGTACTACTTATAAAGTATAGCATACTATGAAAAAAATGTCAAGCAAAAAAGCTGAAGAAAAAAAGAAAATACCCTTAGAAAAAACGTCTGATATTGGGGATTCCTTCTTAGACCAAACCCTTCGACCTACTCGTTGGGATGAATATATTGGTCAAAAACACATAAAAGACAACGTTAAAATCCTTTTGCGAGCCGCAGAAGAAAGGGGGCATATTCCAGAACATATCCTTTTTTACGGACCCCCAGGGTTGGGAAAAACTACCCTAGCGCACCTGATAGCCAAAGAAACAGGCAAGCAAATGAAAATTACATCAGGGCCTGCCATAGAAAAAGTCGGCGATTTGGCTTCTATTCTGACCAATCTTTCTTCCGGTGATATTCTTTTTATAGATGAAATTCATAGACTTAATAAAATAGTTGAAGAAATACTTTATCCCGCCATGGAATCCGGCGTTTTGGATATAATTATCGGCAAGGGACCTTCAGCCAGAACTATTCAACTGGACCTTCCGCCTTTTACGTTGATTGCGGCAACAACTCGCGTTGCGCTCGTCTCTTCCCCTCTTCGTTCACGTTTTTCGGGCGGAGTTTTTAGATTAGAATTTTATTCGAACAAAGAAATAGCGGAAATCGTGCTTAGGTCAAGTAAATTGCTTAAAACAAAACTGGATGAAGGAGCTTTAAGTGAAATTGCCAAAAGAAGCAGGTTTACCCCTCGTACTGCAAATTACTTTTTAAAAAGAGCCCGTGATTTTGCTCAAGTAAATAAGAAAGACTTAGACCAAAAAACGGTCAGGGAGGCGCTTAATATGCTTGCGATTGATGACATCGGTTTAAATTCCTCCGACAGAAAATTTTTAGAAATATTGATAGAAAAATTCAACGGTGGACCAGTGGGGTTAAAAACAATGGGAGCCGCTATGTCCGAAGAAGAAGCCACAGTAGAAGAAGTAATAGAGCCGTATTTGATTCAACTCGGTTTGTTGGAACGCACTTCCCGCGGACGTGTTGCTACTAAAAAAGCTTACGAGCATTTAGGATTTAATTATAATAAAGAAGAAAAACAAAATAAACTTATCCGGTGGAAAAGATTCACCGGGATTGAGAGTGGCAATCAAAAAAGCAAAAAAGGTAAATATGCCTGGCGACGTTATAGAAAGAGCTGTAAAAAAAGCCAGCGAGGCGGGAACTCATATGGAAAGAATAATGTATGAAACATACGGACCCGGTGGTGTAGGAATAATAATTGAAACTCTAACAGATAGCAGAAATAGAACTGCTCAAGATATAAAACACATATTATCTAAAAATGATTTTGCATTGGCTGGTATCGGATCCGTGGCTTGGGTATTTATTAAAGAAAACTCTCCCGAGGGCTCAATTTGGAAATCTACAACAACAGTTTCTCTTTCTGATTCTGATTTAGAACTACTAGACAAACTGGTGGAAGAATTAGAAGAAAACGACGATGTTCAAGATGTTTATACTAATGCAGAATAATTGCTACCAAGGGGAACCCTTGGTATAATTAACACATGGAAAGAAAAGAGCAATTTATAGAGGAAGAATTTTATCATATCTATAATCGTGGAGTTGAAAAACGAGTTATATTCCAAAATATTTCTGACTATAAAAGATTTATGGCCCTTTTATATCTCACAAATAGTGATAAAACTGTAGAGTTTAGAAACAATTCATCTAAAAATTCATTAGACAAAATTTTTAAACAAGATCGTGGAAAACAATTAGTGGCAATTGGAGCATATTGTTTAATGCCAAATCATTTTCATTTATTAATTACTCCCCTAGTAGATGGAGGAATATCAAAATTTATGCTCAAATTACAAACAGGATACTCTATGTATTTTAATAAAAAAAATGAACGGGTTGGTGCTCTTTTCCAAGGAGTATTCCAATCACAACACATAAATAAAGATAAATATTTACGATATATCTATGCATATATTCACCTTAATCCGGCAAAATTAAAGAATCCGAGTTGGAAAACACAACCAAAAAGTTTTTTAAATCAACTTAAAAAATTTATTGCAGAATATCCATATTCAAGCCTACAAGAATATGTTTCTTTAGATTACAAAATAGTAAATTCAAAACTATTCCCTGTAAACAAAAGAGAGATTTGTAATTACAATACTATAATAGATGACTTTAGTGAAGAAAATAATCGGTAACTCTTTTTTTGATTACTTAAGAGTTTTTGCAAACATTTCCTGTAGTTTCTCTGCTTGTTTCTTCGCTTCTGGCCCGGTTAACTCTTCTGTATCACCTGTTGAAAAATTTACAGCCTTTATTTTAAATCCTTCAGCGTCTTTTTCTACCTTATAAAGAAAAACTTGTTCGGGGTCTAAATCTGCTTGTGCTTTTGCTTCCTTGGAAAGGTAATTCATTGACGAGAAAGCTTTTAACTCATTAAAGGCTTTTCTTTTTGAGTTTGATCCTTTTTCTTCTTTATTAAGCACCATTCTGTCAAGTTCTCCGTCCATATTTTCATCCAGTAATAAACGGCTTCCATCTCCAGTTTCTTTTAGAATCCATTTTTCTTTTCCAGTTGCATCATATCCAACAATAATCTGATCTCCATTGGATAGAGTTAATTTTTTTACTTCAATGTTATTCCATCTTCCTTTTTGACCATGTTCAACCATCTGAAGAACAATTTTCTTTTCATTATCTTTTGCTATTTGATTAAAATTTTCAATTTTAGCATCTTTTGTTTGAGTAAATGCAGGTAAAGATGAAAGAATTACAAAAGCACCTATTTTCAGAAGTTGTTTTGGTTTTTCAAAATTCATAGTATTTATTTAATATTAAATTATTAATAGATTTTCTTATGACTTTTACAACACAAGTCTACCCCCCCCCGACACACTTTGTCAAACTTTACCAAGGGTTCCCCTTGGTATTTTACTAATAGTGTTAAAATTCAACTATTATGAGAATTTTAGGAATAGATCCAGGGTTTGAAAGACTAGGTGTCGCAATCCTTGAAAAAAATAAAGGTGAAAAAAAAGAAAAAGTATTATTTTCCGAATGCTTTAAAACTTCCGCTAAATTGGAATTTTCAGAAAGGTTATTTTTAATCGGAAAAGAAATAAAAAATATAATAAAAAAGTTTAAGCCGGAAGTTCTGGCTATTGAAACTTTATTTTTGACCACCAACCAAAAAACAGTAATGCATGTGGCAGAAGTGCGGGGAGTTATAATTTATGAAGCGTCTCTTGGTGGACTTAAAATTTTTGAAGCCTCTCCCCCACAAATAAAAATAGCCACAACCGGCTATGGAAAAGCAAACAAAGAACAAGTAATGAAAATGGTAAAAATATTGGTTGAAATAGATAATCTCAAGAAGTCGGATGACGAATTGGATGCTATAGCCATTGCTTTAACAGCCTTTGCCCATATGAGGTTTTAGGGCTTGATTGGTTGTTGGTGAGGTTATCCACATATTCTATTGCCAACTGTTTTAGATTTTGATACAAAGTAATAAATTAACAATAGGTCGCCTAATAAATGTAAAATTTTATATGAGTTACGATGAAGATGATACTTTGGCGGTGAGTGACCCTGATTTGGATGGAGAAGAAAAGCCGCTAGACTTAGATGAGCCTTTGGATGTGCCACTGGAAGATGAAGAGGAGTTTGACCCTGATAGTAGGTATCACTAAAAAAAATAACTCCACTAGGTGAAATTATTTTATTTTTATAAATCTTCTCTTTCCTATTTTATAAACTCCTGGTGTTGCAAAAATTTTAAAATCAGTAATTTTATCTTCTCCTTTTTCACTAAGTTTTTTAACTGCTCCTTCGTCAACCAACCTGCGCCATTCACTCATAGAAGCTACAATCTTTTTTAATACCAAAACAGCACCAAGACTACCCGACCCTTTTATTTCTTCTATTTTTTCCGGAATTTCTCCTTTTTGAAAAGTATTAATAAAACTTTCTTCTGCTTTTTGAGCTTTGTCTTCGACGTTTTGGTCAACCTTCTGTCTCATAACCACAACTTGAGCAGCTCTTAGGGTCTTTCCATTAATTTTATAACCCTTTCTGACAACTTTTAATATTTTACCATCTTCTCCCTCGCGCGTATCCACAGCTTCATGGAGGGCCGGATCAAATTGTCCGTCTGTCTCAATTTCCTCCAGCCCTTCGGAGCCATGTGCCTAGCCTGCTCCTCACCCGCCAGCCAGCGGGCGTAACTCGCCCT
>Ga0075715_108_pt1 | contig 6420 bp, 2 predicted proteins | sample RifGroB1_FD_67776 | JGI IMG/M metagenome (GOLD analysis project Ga0075715, IMG submission 67776) | Microgenomates (Daviesbacteria) bacterium GW2011_GWB1_36_5 | reverse complement strand
TTATTTGATCAACTAGAAAGTTGAATTCTTTCTTTTCCAAATAAACCACATCTTCTTGCCAAACTAATAGATCAGTAAATGTTTGTATTTTTCCATCTTTCATATTCTTTAATCATAAATCTTTAATCTTAAATCCACTATATGAATTATCAACCTTTTATGAACTATCCATCTTGTCGCACAATATTAAGTTTATTTCCGAGCTCCTCGTTGACTATTTACTAATAATATCTGAAGATATATTTAATGGACTCAGTTCGGGAACTTCTGCACAATAAAAAAACCCTCATTACCCTGCTCCTAGTTGGAATCCTGATTTTGGCAATACCTCTGGGGATAAGTCTTGTAAAATACCAGCAAAGGTTGTCCTCCCAGGCAGCAGTACCTGGTATAGAAGTGACCGAGGGAGATTGTGTTAAGTTAAAAAATGGAGTTAAAGTCTTAACCTGCGGCTTTGTTCCATTAAAGCTTAATTTCCCGGCCACCCCAACCCCAACTCCTTCCCCAACCCCTACCCCAACGAGTTCCCCTACTCCCACCAGTTCAATTACGCCATCTCCTACTGGTACAACAGCATCCGTAAACCTGACCATAAATAACCAGGATGGTCCTATACATGTTGATAGTTGTGCTACTTTGGTTCTGAAGTGGGTAACTAATCAAGTCAGAGCTTGCTCAGCCTCTGAAGCATGGTCTGGAAGTAAAAATGATGATGGTGCATCAGAGACAATATCAAATATTCTTAGCCCTAAAACATTTGTACTGACATGCGAACAAAGGGGTAATCCTGATAACAAAATTTCTGACTCCATAACTGTTGTAGTAGGTAATGGGAATTCGAACCTTAGACAAACTGATCCTGCTAAATTTGAAGCCGATTTAAAAACCATTAGAGATCTAGGAGGGGGTGTTTTGTACATTCCAGCTGGTAGTTATACTTTGCCTAAAGGCTTTACCATATACTCAAATACAACCCTTATGGGAGATGGTAAAGGACAGACCAAATTAAAGTTGCCTTCTGGAGTTGATTCAAAAGTAATCTCTTCCTCTGGTGAGGGGAATAACTCAAATATAGTGATTAGGGACTTATCAATTGAAGGTCCAGGTGTAAGTGGTCCCAAAGATGACTGTTGCTATGGAATTAGACTTAGAAATATTAAAAACTCTTATTTAATTAATGTTGAGGTGTCCGGTTTTAGTCAAGATGGAATTTATTTAGGTCAAGTTAGTAACAAAGGAGTAGATAGTACAAGAATTACAGGGTGTAGTGTTTTTGGAAATGGTCGTAACGGTATATCAATAGTTCATGGTCAAGGAAATGTTATAGATGGTTGCAGTATAAATGAAAATGGGTCGAGAGAAGCAGTCTCGGCTATAGACTTAGAACCCGATGGGGGGTTAAATGTTTCCAATAATGTCATAATGAATAATTCGATTGGAGGAAATGCAGGTAATGGTATTGGTCTAGGCGATAATCCAAATGATCCAGGAGGGATTGTGTCAAACAATGGGGTTTGTGGAAATACCTTTTCTGGTAACGGTTTTGCAGAGATTGCTCAGAGTAACGATCAAGGTACATATACTTCTGGTTGTTCAATTCCTTCTGGTCTGTCAAATCTCCCTGCAGCTCCCTCAAGGCCCTCTGCCAATTCTGGCAGTAGTTTATTTGCAAAACTTAAAAACCTTATTCCCACTGTATATGCCCATAATATCCCCCCTCAAATAAGTGGTGTTGACTGTTCCAAACCAAGTGTCTTTGTATCATGGGTAATTGACCCAAATGACAATCACGATATGGATATATTCCGCGATGGGGTCAAAGTAGGTGAAGCAAATGGATTTTTTGAGGACACTACTGTTACCAGAGGTAGATTTTATGCATATTCTATTGGTCATGGAGCAAGTGGAACTAATACCAGTGTATGGGCTGATGTAACCTGTGCCACTACCCCACCACCAACCCAACCTCCCACAACACCCCCAACTGCCTCACCTACCCAACCTCCCACCCCACCACCTACCTCTCCTCCAACCTCGCCTCCAACTACACCTCCTGGAGGTCCACAGTGCTCTGATGATATAAACAATGACTTTGATGGCCTGATTGACATAGAAGACCCACAGTGCCATACGGATGGTGATGCAGATAACCCGGAAACCTATGATCCAACTATTAAGTTTGAATCCAGACAGTACAGGCTGGCTGAATCAGAATCTGAACTTCAATTCACCCTTTGGAGTGACTACAGAGAAGATCCCCTTCTTACAGAATTTGGTCTAACAGATGATTCACCAGGGATCAAGCAAATTTGGGTTGAGTTTAAAGAAACTGATGGTAAAACTACAAAAGACAAAGTTACTATTGAACTTGTGGAACCGGATCCGGTTATTAAAAGCGCCAGGTGTGATTTTGATTCTATAAACAAACAAAACCTCAAGGTTACCATAAAAGGAGAAAGATTCGGAACAAAAGAAAGCTCTGTTTTTATGGGTTTAGATCTGTCTGAGGAAGATCTTGACCCAAAGAAAAAACCCTTCTCAGGTGCAGAAGTTTTGGAATGGAATGATAAAGAAATTACACTTCTTATAAGAAGCTTTAAGACATTTTTATTAGAAAGTGTAAGGCTTAAGATGTCTGTTTTCCGCTCAGACCAGTCATTCTCAAACATTGCCTCCTGTGACATTGGTGCATCAATGATTTCACTGGGAGCCCGGGTTTTCTGCAGGGAGCCTGGAAAATTTGACACAGAAAATGTTAAAGTAACTGTCTTTGATAAAGACTCAAAGACTGGCAAAATAAACAAGGCTGAAGAAACTGTAAAGATTGACAAAGATGGAGTTATTACTGGATTAAAAACCATTCTGCAGACTGGCAAAAATTATGCATTATCGATCAAAGCTCCAAACTCGCTCAGAAGGAATGCCACCTTTGTGGCTGAAGAAGGAACAACTATTGTCACAAGACCAAATGATCAGGACTTTATCCTGCCCATTGGAGATATTGCCCCAACCCAAAGCCCTGATGGAAAAATTAACACAGTTGATAAAGCAGAATTAACAAGACAGTGGAGAATTTTTGGGGAAAATATAAAAGCTCAGACTGGTGACTTTAACAGGGACACCAAAGTTAACTCCTTTGACTGGGCCTGCATGAGGTATGACTTTAATGCAGAAGATGACCCCATACCTACAGATATAGAGCAAATTGCACCAATTTCCCAAAACAATTCTTCCGACGCATCAACTCCTGTTAAGCTGGCTAGTACAGGCGGAGGATCCTCCTCTATTCAACAAACTCCTGTACCTTTATCAGAAGCTTATTTTTCTTTTATCCCTTTTAAAAGCACAGTAAAAAAAAATTGTGATCACGCTGTAAATATTTATTTAGATACAGGAGGGAAATTTATTGATGGCGTTGATGTAATTATAAAATTTAATCCAAATGTAATAGCAGATACTACCTTTTTTGACGGCGTGCTTCCATTTGATAAGTATGAGGTAAATGATGATAATACTAGAGACTTTATAACTATTTCAGCCCCTACTCCAACAAATAAACCATTTAGAGGATCTGGAATATTTGGCCGAATTGTCTTTAAGGTAAAGCCAAACCCTCCTGTCTCTACTTTAGATTTAAGTTTTGATTTTGATCCCAATGATAAAGGCAAAACTACTGATTCAAATATTGTTGAAGATAAGACTCTCAAAGATATCCTTAGCTATGTAGTCAATGGAAATTACCAGATTACATCAGGATCCTGCTAAAATCCATCATCCTAAACGTTTGTATTTTTTCTATAGCTGACTGGTTGACTTTAGTAAAATCTTCCTTCACTATTATATTAAGACATTGCAGGAATACTTAGAAATTTTTAAAGGTAAAAAAGTTATAACCAGTTTAGTGGTTCTCCTTTTTTTGGTCATAAGTATCCCACTAGCTTTAAATCTTTTTAATTCAAGGCTTAAACTGTTTTCCAGGGCAGCTTTAGGAGACCCAATTGAACTTTTAGCAGGAAGGTGTGTTGTTTCTGTTGAAGGTAAAAAGATTAACTGCGAAGAGATACCTTTGAAATTACTCTCCCCTCTTGGACCTCCCATTCAAAAACCTCCAGCACCTCAAAACCTGGTTGTAGAATCCTCAAGCTGTGAGATCAACTCTCCAGTCATTAAACTAAAGTGGGACCATGTTAGTGGAGTTTCGGGCTACAGTGTGATTAGGCGGTGGGGAGATAATGACGGGATTGAAGTCTTTGATTTGGACCCTAATTCCAATACCTTTAATGATTCCCCGGCGTCTGACGGTATTGTCTCAGGTACTGAGGTAAAATATCAGGTTTTAGCAGGCAGTGATATTCAGTCAGACCCATCAAATGAGGTGTCTACCCAAGTCGCACTCTGTGGGGTCCCATCCCCACCCCCCACCGCCTGCAATCCCCTCCAGCTTCTCTCAGCTGACAGGTACAAAGTTACTGCAACAGTGGGAACAAATACCAGTACCCCTACAAATAGTTTTACCAAAGTTAAATTTAACAGCTTAAGTAATGGAAAAATAGAAATTGGTGGTACTCCTGGTAGGGCTGCTCCATTTGAATATGGACTCAATGGAGCCCAATCTTATTCATTTGAAGTAAAACTGGATAGGCCCTGCCAGGAATCAACAACGATTTTTGAACATTTTGATGCCTGTGGAAGCTTTCCTGATTTTCAGGGATCTGGAGCTGGCCCTACTGGTTTTGGCCAATTCCCTCAGTGTCAAACAAGTACACCTGCCCCAACCCCAACAGCAGTCCCTTTACCAACTCCCCTTCCAGGTGTGACATCCTCAACAGTAACCTCAACTGGAGACTTCAGGCTTATAGGTTCTGGACAATGCACTGGAGGCTCTCCAACTATAGATCTTGTTTGGGATAGGACAGACGGGGGGCCATATACAATAGAAAAAACTCCTGTCCCAATCCCGGGCCAGCTTGCAGGTCAGCTAACATTGAGGCCAATATTATCAACCTTTGGAAATTATATTGCACTAAACACGACCTACAGTATCTATATTCAGTCAGTAAATGGTCCTAAATCAGACACTATCTCTATTGCCTCTCCAGCAACCTGTTCTGGAGCATCACTAATTTTTAAAAATAACTTTTCTTTAACAAGCATTTTAAATATTCTTAAACCATTTATTGAAAACACCAAAAATATATTTGGTTCACCTGCGTATGCTATTGATCCAGGTGATACAGGTCCTGGTGACCTGCAGTTAGGTGTTAGCGGCCGCTGTGACTCATCTTTCAGACCGTACGTAAGTGTTGACTGGAATACTAATGGATATTATTACCATATTTTAAGAAACGGCTCTGAAATAGCCTGGACACCTGCTGCGATGAGTGATTATGGTGTGCAGTCTGGACAAACTTATACTTACCAACTGATTAAAACAGGAATTGATGAACCTGCTTCCCCAACACAATCTACATCAGTTCCAACCTGTGTAGCTCCAACTCAGGTTCCAACTCAAGCTCCAACACAAGCTCCAACTCAGGCACCAACTCAAGCTCCAACTCAGGTTCCAACTCAGCTACCCACTCAGGCTCCTACAACTGTTCCTACTTCAACACCAACTGCATATTACCTCTATCCCCCAACTACTCAGACTGTTGCTACTTCAAACTGCACTGATATAAGAACAACTAAGGTTTCCTGGGATAGTGTGACTGATTCAGGAGGAAATCATAATTACACTAAAACTTTCACTAAAGCTGCGCTTGACCAAACCTATCCTCAATGGATAATAGGTGCAGGTCTTGATGGAAATAAGGACTTTCCTGCAACAGTTACTATTGCAGGTCAGTCATACACTATTCAGCCTGGTGTCTGGAGTTCACATGATGATACCTATCTTGAGTTTTATTACACAGGTGCATTTAGAAAAATACATGGGATAACTGCAGATAATTTTACTGTTGCAGGATCAGGAACAATTGCAGTGCCAGCAACAATTACTGTGACTGGAAGCAGTCTAAGTTCATATAACAGTACCCCTGTTCCTCCCAATACAGGTGTAGATATTAAATATTGTGCTGCAGCTGCTCCTACTCCACAGTGCTCCGATTCGTTGGATAATGATTCAGATGGCAAAATTGACTCTGCCGATCCAGGTTGTCACACAGATGGTAATCCAAATAATCAAGGTTCATATGATCCAAATGACAATGATGAAAGCAATATTACTGAATGTAATGACACAATAGATAATGATGGGGATGGTAAAATAGATTCTGCTGACCCACAGTGCCATACAGATGGTAATGCTGACAATCCATCCTCATACGACCCCAATATCCCTTCTGAAGGCGAACCACCCCCAGGCAACTTTACAGTCAAATACAGGCTTGCAGAAACAGAAGAAGGTCTAAGCAGTGCAGA
>Ga0075715_125_pt1 | contig 13763 bp, 17 predicted proteins | sample RifGroB1_FD_67776 | JGI IMG/M metagenome (GOLD analysis project Ga0075715, IMG submission 67776) | Microgenomates (Daviesbacteria) bacterium GW2011_GWB1_36_5 | reverse complement strand
TTAATCGCTTGAGGAGTTCTTTGAAAAAATATTTATTGGGAATAGATGATGTAATTGATTGAATGAAAATGAATTAGCGAAAAAGCGACTTTATTATTTTAATGCGAGGTATTACGATGCGACAATTGGTAGGTTTATCAATGTTGACCCGATACAGGATGGGTTAAATTGGTATGTTTATTGTAATAATAATCCACTTAATTTTAAAGATCCAACGGGACTTCAGACTAATAATGAAGATGGATCTATAACATTTAATAATAAAAATGATGAATTGAAAAATGGTGCAACTGAAGCTGGTTTTGATAATTGGAATCATTCTTTAGATAAAGGTAAGTTTACAAATCAAGATGGAAATGATGTTTCTGATTATGTAAAGGGATTATACGATAAAAGTGGTAAATGGTTAGGGGGAGAAAATGATTCATTAGAAGGAATAACATTGAATTCTTTTGATACTAAACAAGAAAATTTAGAAATAGAAAAATCAACAAATAATAAAGAAATAAATTGGAATACTGTTAGATCTGGATTTGAAGATGTAGCTTGGGGTACAGGTCAAGCTGCAGCTTCTATTGTGTTAGTAGCTGCAGGAACAGCATCGGCAGAAACTGGTGTTGGTCCTATTGCGTGTTATGGAGCAGCTTATTGGTATGGTATGCAAGCTATTGGTAGTTTTACTATGGGATTATCAAAAGTTGCCTTAGGTTTTCAAGGAATTGAACCAAATATAAATATTCCAGCAGGCATAGATTTATTAACGCCGGGAGTTCCTTCTAGTTCGATAAATTTTGTAAAAGATTTTATTACCGGGAGAAATAAAGAATGAGAAATAAAATAATTTTATTTTTAATAATATTTTCTTATGCCATTTCTCTTTTTTCTGTGTATTTGTTTTTGTTTGATATTTTAAAAAATGTTAATTTTTATTTTATGATTTTTGGTTTTTTGATTTTTGTTATATCAGTTGTTTTTTTTAAAATAAAGCAATTTAATTATTTGAAATATAAAGAATTAACAAATAAATATATTTTTAAAAGATCTTTTTTGTTAAAAGTATGTATTTATGGTATATATATCATATCTTTGTTTTTTATATATAATTTTCTAGCGTTATTATTTTATAAACAAAAGTTTAATTTATTTAAATTTATACAATCTATAATTATGATTTCAATATTTATATTTGGTTTTATTGATAATTATAAAAAATCTAAAATATGACCTTTCCAAAAAACGGATAGGGCAAAATAATAAAGAGGAGACACTCCCCAGCCTTAGTTTAATTTTTAACTAAGGCTTAGTCACACCATAACTTCTAAAAGATTTTAAAAATTGTTAAAATTCTTCTATGAGAAAACAAAAAAGAGTTTGGGACAAAGAGCACACAGAAAAATCAAGCCTTCCTTCAATGGCTTCTGAAGAACCTTCAAGGGGTGTTATTTTATTTGGAGATTATCTAAAAGATCACAAAATAAATCTATCGGGAAAAGTCATTGATATAGGTTGTGGTAAAGGTAGAAATGCTATTTATTTGGCAAAACTAGGATTTGAAGTTTATGCAATTGACTATATTCCAAAAGCTCTTGAACAAGCGGAAAAACTAGCTACAAGAGAAAATGTTTCAGATGCTATTCATTATCTTAATGCGGCAATTGATAGCAAATGGCAATTTGAAGATGATTTCTTCGATATAGCAGTTGATTGCTTCTCTTCTATAGATATCGAAACAAAAAAAGGTAGAGAAACTTACAGGAATGAATTATTGAGGACTCTTAAACCCGGTGGACTTGCTCTTATTACTGTTGTTTCCGTTAAGGACGAATGGGAAGCAAAACTCATTAAAAATAATCCGGGAATTGAAAAGAATAGTACTATTTGGCCTCAAAATAATAAATTTCAAAAGGATTATGATGAAAAAGAACTCAGGGATTTTTATAAATCTTTTGAGATTTTAGAATTAAAAGAAATAAACAAAAAAGCTTTTAAACTTGGTAAGTCATATAATGCAACAAATTTTTGGTTAGTTTTGAAGAAACATTAAAGGTTGTAGCTTCAGAAAAAGAACATCCTTTACTCACAACCGATCTTAAAGAAATATACTCATAACCTATAGTTGTACAAATAGCCTCTTTCTGCTACAATTCTCACTATGTCAGAAATTGTTCTAGAATCTTTACACGAAGCCCGAGAATATATCGGGGGAAGCTATGAACACTTTCCCAAAAAGAATGGTATAGTCGGCCCATTTGCTTTTATATGGACTCCGGTTGGCTTTAGATATGGTTACTTTTCAAATCATATTGGAAAAATAGAAGTTGACGCTTATATGGATGATCCAAATAAGCAATTTGGCGATATTAATGAGTTGAGAGTCAGATCATATGATCCCGAACAAGAATTTGTCATACGCGAGGCAGAAGGAAAATCCAGTATAAGATATAATTCTAACAGAGATATTTTTCCATATTTTACCAGACGAATATGGTCTGAAGAGGGAGCCACTGAGGATCAGAACTTAACTTACTTAATTTACAAAGTAAGTCAATCTGATGGAGTAAGCTATTTAATGCAGAATGGGAGTAACTATAAAACTAGGATTATTGGCAGTAGTAGAATTGTTAATGGTCAACATGAATACATTGAAAAGCTTGTTAGTCAGTATCCAGAATCTATAGACGGATTAAGAGATATTAATGGTCTCATGATCCCTTGGAGTATCAATTTTGCTCAAACCCAAAAAGATACTTTAAAATCATCCCGTTTAATTGACTTTCTCCAGGCACTACGCTAAAGCGAAAGAAAAAAGAGTTGAGGGTTATTATCCTACGGATTTTGATATACTTGTCTTAATTGATCTCAAGAGGCTAAAATTTGTCCTAATAGTACGGTTTTTAAGCCCGAAAGGTCACACATTCAAAAAAAATTTAGGGGATTATGGATAGGTCTGAGCCTATTTCATACCTTCCGGGGTTTGAGCCCTGATCATTTGGCATTTTGATTGAATATTTGTTTGATTCTAAAATTGCATTTATTTCCCATTTGCTCCCTGCATTATTTGTTCTGTAAATATAAAAAAAGTTTGGGTTGTTTAAAGGGTCTAAAGTTAATACTGATATATAAGATGCTGCCCGCAGGTTGACTTTCAGCCAGCCTGTACCGTCACTAGCCCTTACGTCATAGCCAATATCGTTTGAGGAACCCTCACAGGGACGGGTAAGATTGTAGCAGAGAATTGTTGCAGGGTTGCCTGTATTGTCCTGAAGGGCTATATAAATTGCTTTTTCCAGGTCAGTTAAATCATTAAGCCTGATTGAATCCCTTGATTCTTTAACAATTTGCTGCGGATTTATAAGCAAAAAGACTATAGCTGCAAGAATAGCGATGATTGCTAGAACGACTAGCAATTCGATTAATGTAAAACCAGAGCAGTTGGTTTTGTTGCGCATTTATTTAAGATATGTTAATTGTAAGCCTTATTAGGCTTTTAGAACAAGTAAGAGAAATAAGGTATAATTTTAGGAATGAATTGGGTGGATTTATGTATTATTGCAGTTTTAATTTTATTTGTTCTGGATGGGATTAAGAGGGGCTTTATAAATGAACTGGTAGATTTCTTATCTTTTTTAATAGCTTTTTTTGCATCAATCAGGTTTTATAACTACATTGGTTTATTTTTTGAAAATAATTTTCAGATACCTCACTCTTTCTCAAATATTCTGGGTTTTATTATGACATGGTTTGTAATTGAAACCTTATTTATATTTATAGTCCATTTATTAATAAGTAGATTTAGATTTTTAATTAAGATCAACCAGTGGTTTAGGCCTTTTGCAATTGTTCCCGCTTTTTTAAGAGGTGTTATTTTTGTGTCAATAATAATTCTACTTTTGGGAACTTTTCCAATCCAGCCAAGGATTAAAAAGGCCGTTATTGATTCTGAAATTGGTTCTGTCATTTTAGACCATACCCAAAGATTAGAGCAGCCAATTAAAAATGTTTTTGGTGGTATTACCCAAGATACCCTTTCTTTTCTAACTATAAAACCAAGGAGTGATGAAACTATAAAGTTGGGTTTTAATGTTAATGAATTTAAGGAAAACAATGTTAAGGAGATGGAAATGATAGATTTAGTTAATAAAGAAAGGCAAAAGATGGGTGTTAAGACGCTTAGTTTTGATTCCCAATTAAGAGATATAGGCAGGGGACACAGTATGGATATGTTCTTAAAAGGATATTTTTCTCACTATTCTCCTGAGGGTAAAACTGTGGCTGACAGGGCAAATGAAAGCGGAGTTAAGTTTTTAGTTATTGGTGAAAATTTAGCTTATGCCCCAAGCTTAAGTTTGGCTCACGATGGTCTAATGAATTCTTCAGGACACAGAGCAAATATATTATCTGAAGATTTTAATAAAATTGGTATTGGAATTATGGATGGCGGAGTGTATGGTTTAATGATTACCCAGGTATTTTCAAATTAGGATATAGGGTTTAGTGTTTAGGGAATAGTTTAAAAAATATGTTTAGCTCAAATCAACTAAAATTAATTTTTGTTTCAATAGTTGTATTTGCTGCTTCAGGTTTTTTATTCTATAAGGGGTTGGTTCATGAGTTTAGTAAATTAAGTAGTCTAAAAAATCAGACTGCAGAAAATTTGCAGGAGTTAAAAGAGTCTAGTCCAAGTGCAGCAGTTATTGATCCAAAATTTGAAAAAGTTAAAGTACTAAGAGTTATAGATGGAGATACAATTGATACCAATATTGGAAGAATTAGATATATTGGTGTAGATACACCAGAAACTGTAGACCCAAGAAGAGGTGTACAGTGTTTTGGTAAGGACGCAAGTGATGAGAATAAAAGATTGGTGGAAGGTAAGCAAGTTTATCTGGAAAAGGATGTTTCGGAAACGGATAAGTTTAGGAGACTTTTAAGGTATGTTTATCTGGAGCTTGATGATGGACAGTTATTGTTTGTAAATGATTATTTGGTAAGGCAGGGATTTGCCCAAACCGTTACATACCCTCCTGATGTAAAATATATTGAGCAATTTACCCAGGCACAAAGACAAGCAAGGGAAAACCAAAGAGGTTTGTGGATGGAGTGCAACTAGACTCAAATTAATTTTTAAGCTACTCTATATATATATATGAAGACCTTTTTTCTGCAGATATTGGGACTTATGATAGTGATCGTTGTCGGTCTTATGCTGTCTACAAATACAGGGTTCCAAACTTCAGTTTTAAATACTTTCCAGGGTGGGCAAAATAGTATAAAAGAACAGGATACTTTAATTATTTCAGACTCAAATCTCCAAAATACAAAAGCTAAGATTAAAATTGAAGTTGCAAAAAATAACGATGAAAAGGCTAAGGGTTTGGGAGGAAGAGAGAGTTTGGCAGAAGAGAATGGGATGTTGTTTGTGTATGATGTTAAACTTAAACCCAGGTTTTGGATGAAAGGCATGAGGATCCCCCTGGATTTTATCTGGATTGATGGAGATAAAGTAGTTGATCTTTTGGCAAATGTACCTCCACCCCAGGAAGGCCAATCTGATGCTACTTTGCCGCTTTATTCTTCTGTTGTGGAGGTGGATAAAGTATTGGAAGTTAACGCAGGCTTTATTTCTAAAAACAATATAACTGTGGGAGACATTGTAAATTATTAAGGTGAATATACTACCCATAAAATTTCTAACTTCTTATGATAAAAATATTTTTGGTGAAGATCTTGTAAACCTTTCCCTCTTGCATAGAATGGGAGTCCCTGTAGCTTCAGGGATAGTTGTAAGTCCTCCAAGTGAATTAGTTAAGAAAGTTAGGTCCCATGAAAAGTTTGGAAGTATAAAAAACCTTAAAGAACAATTTACAAATTCTGAGGAAGCTAAAAAATTATTTCTGTCTTTTAAAGAAAAAAAACTTACAGAAAAAATTTGGAATGATTTATTAGACAGGTGGTTTGAGAGATTAGAAATTGAGATTGAAAGAAAGGGAAGTCTTGATATAAATAAGCTTCCTCTAAAGGCAGAGGCAATTTTTTTTACAAAGAAAATTAAATCAGAAGGTGTAGCTTATATAAGTCAGTTAAGAAAGCTAGTTGAGGTTAAAACAGAAAGGGGAGAATTAGACCCTCAAAGATTTTCTGAACTTGATAGTTTAATTGAGGAAGCAAATAAAAAGTTATTACTTTCATATTTATATGATTGGATTTTGGATGATGAAGGGTTTAAATTGATAAGGCTAAGACCATTTACACAAGACTATGTTAGAAATGACCCCACTTTGCCAACGCTTAGTGGGGCAAGGAAGTTTTTGGAAATGGGAAGTGGGAAAAATACAAAAACTGCACTGAAAATGTATGGAAATGAAGAGATAGATTTAGGAGAATGGAGAGAAATTAGTACACCTGAAGAAGTGATAAGTTTAGAAAAAACTAATGCAGATAAATTTGTGATAAACCTTGATAAAATTATTGGTCATTTATCAGGAAAATCTGATATTTCCGGGATAGATACACAAGTTATAAAGAGTGTATTTGAGGAGCCACTAAGAGTAGTTATATCTAGGGGATCTTTGGTTTTAGTGGGAGGGAAATCAGTGCTGCAGGATGATATTTTAAAATTTTTAGTAAAACTTGGTATTTATGGAGTTATTATTGACGGAGATAAAAGTGGACTTGAGGAGCATATAAGGACTTTAGAGCATATGCATATTAATAAGCTTTTAGATTAAAAAGTAAAATATATTCCCCTTTTGGTTTTGATTTTTGAAATTCATTTAAAAATTCAGAAACCACCTTTTTACTAACCTTTTGGTGAATTTTTGTTAGCTCTTTAGCTAAGACAACTTCTTTGTCACCAATGATTTCTTTTAAGTCATTAAGGGTTCTTAGGAGTTTATGTGGAGCAATATAGATAATGAATGTTGTATTAATAATGTTGTGTATTGCAGAAAGGTTTTCTAATAATTTTTTTCTATTCCCGCTTTTTTCAGGCAGGTAGCCTAAAAATAGGAATTTGTCAGGAGGGAGTCCAGAGAGTGTTAGAGCAGTTATTGATGCTGTGGGGCCTGGAATTGAATCTACCTCCAGATTCTCCTGCAGGCACTCCCTGACTAATTTATATCCAGGATCTGAGATTAATGGGGTACCTGCATCTGAAATTAATGCAAGATTTTGGCCTTCTTTTAATTTATCCAGGATTTGAGGCAGGTTTTTTGATTCATTAAAATCATTTAAGACCAAAAGTGGTTTTTTAATTGCATAGTGGTTTAGTAAAATACATGCATGTCTTGTGTCCTCACAAATAATGCCATCAACAGACTGAAGAACCTCTAAAGCTCTTAAGGTAATATCTTTAAGGTTTCCAATAGGAGTTGGAACAATATATAACATAAGAGTGAATTATACTTTAATTAATAGTAGTTTTCTCGGGGTCCTGCCAGAGGACAGCCCCAACTGGTAAAATTTGTGGAACAGGTTCTAACAAATTTTTCTCTTGGGGCGCCCCGTCCTCTGTCACCCCTCGAAAACCTTTTAGCTTTTGATCTTAAGAAGACTGAGGATTCTGGTGCGCTGGTTTTTGTCTTTTAGGACATGGATTATGGCTGGGGTAATTGAAAGTAAAATAATAAGGCCAACTATGGGTAATAAATATTTATCTACATCCGGAATCAGGGAGCCAAGGTAATAACCTGCTAAAGTTATACCTATTGCCCAGAGTAAGCCTCCAAAAAGGTTATAAAAGAGAAAAGTTGGGTAGTTCATAGAACCTATTCCTGCTACAACGGGTGCAAAAGCCCTGATAACCGGCATAAACCTGGCCAAAATTATGGTCTTACCGCCATGTTTTTCATAAAAAGCCTCTGTTTTTACTAAATGGTCTTTTCTGAAAAAGAATGAATTTTCTTTCTCAAATAATTTCCTGCCGTAGCGGTGTCCGATAAAATAACCTACACTATCACCTGTAACTGCCCCTAAAAAGCATCCTAAAATAAGATAAGAGATATTAAATATCCCTTGGGAGGCTAAAAAGCCTGCTGTAAAAAGGAGTGAGTCCCCAGGGAAGAAGAAGCCAATGAGCATGCCTGATTCTAAAAAGACTATGGAGAAAACACCTATGTAGCCAATTGTTTCTACTATACTTTTGAGGTCACCATGAAGGATTGAACTTAGTTCCATGAAGTTTAGTATATCAGATTGTATAAATAGTTAGAAGTTTTGGGTAACGAAGCCCGTATATGTTACATTATTTAGAATCTTCTGATGACACCGACACAGCGGCCCTGGATTTGGACATTGGTAGCATAAATTGGATCCATGGCTGCATTGGCTGGCTCTAACCTGATTCTATTTTCTTCTTTATAATACCTTTTAAGTGTGGCCAGTCCATTGTCAAGGAGGGCTACTACAATGTCTCCATTGTAGGCAAAGGTTTGCTCCTCGATGATGACGAAATCCCCGTCTAAGATTCCGTCTTCTATCATCGAGTCGCCCTTAACTTGTAATACAAAAGTTCTCTTTTTATCCTTAACTAAGCTGGGTGAGACATTGATTGTGGCATTTGGGTCTGTAAAGGGCATTATGGGCTGGCCAGCAGCAATAAAACCTAAAATAGGCAGTTCTACTCCTTCTAATTTCCTGGCTATTTCATGGTCCAGGACCTCAATACCCCTGACTGCACCTTCAAACTTTTTAATTACACCTTTTTTAGCTAAAGTTTGGACGTGTTCATGAACAGTAGCTAAGGAAGAAACTCCCATTGCTTCTGCAATTTCCCCTAAGGTTGGAGAGTAACCATATTTTTCAATGTAGTCTCTGATGAAGTTTAAAACTTGTTTTTGCTTTCTATAAAGGGTGACTGGCATAGATTACCAGTAAGTTTAACAAAGATAACCCGAATGTGTCAACTGGGACAAAATAGATCAAACTGAGTTAACGGGATAGATTAGTTACGTTGGTTTTATTTTTTTCCATGAGCTGACGAACAAATTCAGAAAATCTGTCTTGCTTGCGGTAGCAGTTCTGCAGGGTTTGAGGTTCTATAAAAAACTCTTTTCTAGGATAATTATCAATTAGAATAAGAACCATACAGGTGTTATCTCGGGTCTGATTTTTCAAACCCTGCAATGAGTTTTTAAGATCATTTTTATCTATTTTTGCTAGCTCCAAATTCCTGGAGAGTTCTTGAGTCCTTTCATCATTAGCAGTCTCTGAGGCTATAAAAGAAGATGAAGTTTTTGCAAAAAGACCAGAGATATATGATTGTTCTTGAGCTAATTCTGTAACGAATGATTTTAATTCTTTTACCTGAGTTTCTTGGGAATTCATTCTGTCTTTTAAATCTCTTATTTCAAGGGTTTGAAGAGCTATTGTAGTTGCTCCTACCGTGAAGACAGAAAACATAGCAGTTTTGAATAAATGGTTTGGAGTCAGGTGATGAAGATTTGTTTTAGTAGATTCCCATAGAATCTGTGCTCGATTTGGTTTATGATCAATTTGATCCATCATACGTTTGAATTTTAACATAGATGGTTGCAGAAAATTTAGATCTTTTGTTAAAATGGTTGAGCTTATGGATAATCCAATAGGAATTGTGGGTTATGGGATTGTTGGTCAGGCTTTAGAGTATGGGTTTAAAAAAGAACCTATTTTTATCTATGATAAATTTAAGGACTTCTTATCTTTAAAAGAAGTTTGTGAGAAATCTGAATTTATCTTTGTTTGTGTACCAACCCCTTTTAGAGCTGATGAGTCAGGAATTGACCTTTCTATAGTAAATGAGGTTGTTGATGAAATATCTACCTATATTAGTGGTACAGATAAGATCTGTGTAATTAAATCTACTGTAATACCTGGTACTACGCAGGAGGCTGCAAAAAGAAATCCTGGTGTGCAATTTGCTTTTAACCCTGAATTTTTAACTGAGGCAAATTTTTTAGAGGATTTTGTAAATTCAGACAGGGTAGTAATTGGGGCAAATGATGATTTAGTCTCAAGGAGGTTGGTTTCTTTGTATAAAAAACACTTCCCAAAGATGCCTGTGTTCCAGACAGACCCTACAACTGCAGAGATGGTTAAATATATGGCAAACTGTTATCTGGCAACCAAAGTTATGTTTGCAAATGAGATGTATGATATTTGCCAAAAGCTGGGGATTAAATATGAAGAGGTTAAAAAATTAGTGGTGGCAGACCACAGGATTTTTGATTCACATCTGGATGTGACTACAAACAGGGGGTTTGGTGGTAAGTGTTTTCCAAAAGATATGATAGCACTCAAGGGATTTGCTGATGAGTTGGGTGTGGAGACAGAAGTTATGGATGCTGTCTGGAGAAAGAATTTAAAGATCAGAAAAGTTAAAGATTGGGAAGAGATACCATTTGTAGTGTCTGAGAATTCTAAAGAAGAGTAATTATTGAGGTTGTTGGGGAGGGGTGGCCGGAGTTTGTTGAGTTCTTTGGAGGATATTTTTAACTTCCTGGACAATTTGGTCAGGGGTATAGGCTGCTTTGATCATATATCCTTCTGCACCTAGCTGGAACCCTTCTTTAATAACTGCATCCTGGCCTAAGTTTGTTAATAAAAGTACTGGAAGATCTTTAGTTTGTGGATTTGCTTTAATCTGTTTTAAAATCTCCAATCCATTCATATCAGGAAGCATTATGTCTAGTAATAGGAGGTTGTATTGGGTTTTGGAGATTGCCTCTAAGCCTTCTTTGCCATTAGCAAAACCATCTGTCTGCATGCCTGCAAGGGTAAGTTGTCTTTTATATAGTTCCCTAATAGGTTCTTCATCTTCTATAATAATGAGTCTGGGATTCATAATTTTTTTAGACAGATTTCGACATAACTTATCTTAATTAAGAAGTATATCTGCGAAATCGTCTAGTATAAACATATTCTGTTCTATAAGCAGATAAAAGTCAATATAATCTTACAGTGGTAAACTGAAGCTGAAGGTGGAGCCTTTGCCAACTTCTGATTCCACCCAGATTTTTCCATGATGAAGGTCAACTATAGATTTTGTAATATAAAGTCCCAGCCCTGTACCTCTGGTTTGATATTCTAATTTGTTTTTCTGAACCCTGAAGAACTTATTAAATAGGTAAGGAAGTGTTTCTTTGTCAATTCCATGGCCATTGTCTTTAACATGGGTTGTAACCTGGGTTTGGTCTGTCTCTACACTGATTTCAACCCTGCCATTTGGGTCTGTGTATTTAACTGCATTAGTAATCAGGTTTGTGATGACCTCTGTAATCCTGGTTTTATCTACAGAAACCTGGGGAATTGCCTGGGCAGGAGGGGTAAATGTAAGTTCAATTTGTTTTTCCAGTGCCCTTGATTTAAGGTCACTTACTGTTTGGCTTATCAATTGTGGCCAGTCAGCTTTTTGCATATTTAAGGTTATTGCGCCCCTGTCAATCCTGGAAACAGAGAGAAGATTTTCTACAAGAGCTATTAATTGATCAGAAGAGTTTTTGATTTGGGTTAAAAGGCCTTTTTGATCCTGGTTTAAGATATTTTGTACTTCAGGGACAAAAACTGAGATATAACCTTTAAGGGTAGTCAGTGGAGTCCTTAATTCATGGGCAGCCATTGAGACAAAATCCATTTTCATATCATCCAAATTTTTTGCTTCAGTTATGTCTCTTAGGGTAATGACACAAGAAAGGTCTACCCCTGAGGAGGTTTCTATGGGAAGAGAAGAGAAATCTACTGTGGACTCCTTTTTGGATTGGGAGAGAGTTTTGACCCTTTCCTGACTGAACATAACAGATGAGGTTTCAGGAGAGCTTATGGGGCAGTAGATTAAATCAGAAATCTCACCTTCATTATTATAAACTTTTAAAATATCTCCTATTTTTTTATTTATAATAGCCTTTGCTTCCAAATTTAGGATTTGCTCAGCTTTTTTATTTACTAAAACCACATTCCTTTCTTTATCCACTGCTATAACTGCCACTGCCAGGCCATAAAGGATACTTTGAAGTTTTTGGTTTTGGAGATTTAAATTATGGGTATCTCCTGTAAATTTCTGGGTAGTACCATGAATATTTAGAGCAACAGCATTTAAAGCATTGGCGATTATTTCCAGTTCATCTCCTGTTTTTAGTCTGATCTGGTTTGCAAGGTTGCCTTTAGTTAACTCCAAGGAAGCATTTTTGATTTGCCCGATGGGTGAGAGGTATTTTTTTATTAAAATATAAAAGATAACAGAAGATAAAAAAAGCAAGATTAAATAAATTATGAAAAGTAGTGTTTTAGAGAAAATGAATGATGAAGTTAAAAAAAATATTAATAGATCTAAAAAGATTATGGCAAAAAATGGAATAAATATTTTTTTAATAAGGGCAGATTGAAGAAACATTTAAGTATATGTTAATTTTTGCAGATGGAGATTTAAGATTCAACAGTGGGGATTAGACTAGTGTGCCATTTTGAAGCTGCAATTCATAGTTTGTCTGAGTCTCTATTGATGATGGTAAGTTACTGGTAAAGCGGAAAAAGAAAAATAGTAATGTGGTTAAAATAAGAATAGTAATTATCATGACCAGTAAAACCAAATCCTGTTCAAGAGATTTAATCATAATTTAATTATTGTTTAATCTTAGTTTTCCAAAATTTGAGAATGCCTCAGCTTTAATTAAGTTAGAGATAATATTGGAAAGAGGAATTGCCCCTTTTGTTTTAAATCTGGTAGTGATGGGAATATATATTTTTTTGGTCATTTATAAGAATATGAATTCTTTTCAGGATAAGAATACTTTTTACAAGTGATAAGTTAGATAAAAAAAGGTAAGAGAAAAGGAAGAGTTAGGCTTTCGGGTAAAATTCGTGGTAGAATATAGTGTATTTTTCTTGTTTGTGAGGTCGCTCACCAGATCATAAAGTACCGTTCGGGCCGAATCCCTCACTGTTGGTTCGCAAGTTATCGGGCAACTGCATAACTTGCTCACCGACTACTTTATTGATTCTGGTTTCGCGCCCTTTGCTAAACGAATGCAAATATATGATATTTAAACTAAGTTCTATATTTAAACCAACAGGAGATCAGCCTCAGGCAATTGAGAAGCTTGTAGCTGGTCTTAAAAATAATGAAAAACACCAGGTTTTGCTTGGTGTAACAGGCAGTGGGAAAACTTTCACTATGGCTAATGTGATCCAGAAAATTAATAAGCCAACCCTGGTTATTTCCCATAATAAGACTTTAGCAGGACAGCTGGCCCAGGAGTTTAGGTCTGTTTTTCCTGAAAATGCTGTTGAGTATTTTGTATCTTATTATGATTATTACCAGCCTGAAGCTTATATTCCCCAGTCAGATACTTATATAGAAAAAGAGACTGATATTAATGAGGAGATAGAAAAATTAAGGCTTTCTGCCACAACCTCTTTAATGATCAGGAAGGATGTGATAGTAGTGGCTTCTGTGTCAGCAATTTATAACTTAGGTTCTCCTGCAGAATATGGTGGAGCAGTTTTGGACTTAAAACAGGGGGTGAGGATAGCTTTTGAGTCTATACTGAAGATGCTTCAAAAAATGTATTACGTGAGAAATGATATAGACTTTAAAAGGTCTACCTATAGAGTTAAGGGGGATACTATTGATATTTTTCCAGGATATACAGATTCTGCAATAAGAGTTGAGTTTTTGGGAGATAAGATGGAGAGGGTTTCACATTTAGATCCTTTGACAGGAGAGATTGTCCCAACGCCCCAAACTATTCAGATTTTTCCAGCAAAGCACTACATTACCCCTGAACAAAGAA
>Ga0075715_141_pt1 | contig 14023 bp, 20 predicted proteins | sample RifGroB1_FD_67776 | JGI IMG/M metagenome (GOLD analysis project Ga0075715, IMG submission 67776) | Microgenomates (Daviesbacteria) bacterium GW2011_GWB1_36_5 | reverse complement strand
GAATTTTAACCCAAGGGAAGACTTTATAACTTCAAAAGATGAATTTTATCATTTAAAATCCGATTCCAGCGAATCAAAAAACTTAGTAGCACATAAGATAGGCTATTCAACACACAAAAAAATTATTGCAAAAATTATTCAATCTTTGAATTATAAATATCTGGCAGTGCAAAATCCCAATCTTTATAAAAAACTTGAAAAAGCTGTGAAAATTATTAAAGAGGCAAATTTAAAATATGGATTAAGTAATATTGCAATTGCCTGGAAAGGAGGGAAAGATACAACAGTTTTAATGCATATTATAAAAAATATATATGGGCACATTCCTCTAAGAGTTATGTTTAATGACACAACATTAGAGTTTAAACAGACCTACAAATTTATCAATACAATAAAGAATTTATGGAATTTAAAACTTATTATAGTAAAGCATGACCTAAAAGAACTGGAAGAGTTTCACAATACTAAAAATGATCAGCGGAAAAAAGAGCTTTCTAGATTAATGAAAATAACAGCAATTAATAAAGCCTTAAAAAAATATAAATTTAATGGGTTTATGCTTGGTATTAGGAGGGATGAAAACCCTGCCAGAGCAAATGAGAAATATTTTTCCAAAAGAAAAGACCACATTAGAATCCATCCGCTTCTTGATTGGACAGAAAAAGATATTTGGGAATATACAAAATTCTTTGGAGTACCTTACTCAAAACTTTATGATGAAGGCTACAGGTCTATTGGCGAAAAAGAGTTCACAAAAAAAGCTGTTAAGGGATTAAATGAGAGATCAGGCAGGGAATTAGAGAAAGAACAATTAATGGGAAGGCTTAGGAAACTTGGATACTGGTGATGAGTGGTAAAGTATATTAACAAGCAGACCAATTAGTAAGCTCAGTAAAAAACCAGTCCTGTCCGTAAAGGAAGTCATAGTTGCAAGTCCGTTAAATAAAAAAGTTAGAATAGAAGCAAAAATTCCAAGCGCCAAAAGCTTTTCTAATTTTTCCAAAGAATTTATCCTTTTTAAGAAAAAATAACTCAGCAAAATAAAGAAAATCAATATTAGATAAAGGCTGATTAAACCAGTTTCAGATGCAATCAATAGATAAAAATTATGTACAGGGGCTAAAAAACTACGCGAAACATTAATAGAAGTAACATCTTCATTAATAAAATAATATGTAAACGCCCCGCTACCTACCCCAAATAAAGGATTTTGTTCAATCATATAAAGAGCCTGATTTGTTAGCTCAATCCTTGTGAGCAGACTCCCATCACTAACCGATAAATTTAAAAATCTTCTAATTAGTGATTGATTGGTAAAAATTATTATAATAAATAAAACTGCTATAATTAAAATATATCTTAAAAAGGAAAAATTGAATTGTTCTTTATTTAAGAATTTCAAAAAAAGAGCAAATACTAAAAGTAGAGCAAAGATACCTGTGACTATTCCCCATCTGGACAAAGACAATACAATTCCGGCTCCGCAAATGATAACTGAAATATAATAAAGCTTCTTCAAAAATCCTTTTTGTGCAATAGCTCCAAAGCACAAAATGGGAAGTATTATAGATAAATAGTTTGCTAAATTATTAGGGTGGGAAAAAGTCCCTATAACTCTGAAGTAATTGGCATTCATAAAAGGTATAGCAATATCCAAAGAAGCAGATTCAAATCTTTCAATACCCTGGGGAAATACCCCGGTTATAGAACCTGCCGCCGCCTGCGATCCTACAACAAGGCCTTCTACTAAAATTATAGTCAGAAATGAAAGTAAGATTATTTTTAAATCACTTAACTTAAATGTAATTCTTGAAAAAATAAAATATATAGAAAAGCTAAAAGTTAATTTTAATAGCCAAACAAAAGAAGACTTAAAATCGACACTTATTATTGCAGATGTTAAAGAAATTAAAAGATATAAGAATAGGAAAATCTCTAAGTTTAAAATTCTAGTTCTTTTTGCTCTTACTGAATCTCTTATTGCATAAAAAAATAGAGGAAATAGTAGTAAATTAGATAAAGAAAATATTATTATTCCAAACTGCCTTTGGCTCAAATCAATTCTATTAGACGAAAGATTAGAAAGCTGAATCTGAGAGCCAAAAACAATTGGCAGAGTAACAATAAATAAAAAGATAGTAAACTTCTTAAGATCCTTTTTTAAAAAAAAACTTTTATATTGATACCTTTCAAAAATTCTACTAACTCTACAAATAATTTCAAAAAAATAGTTTAGGAAAAAACTATCAGAAGATCCTCCTAAAACTTTATCAAAAACAATACTTCTTCTGAAAAAAAACCCAAGTAGGATTCTAATCATTAATTTCAGTAATCACTACATCATGAAAAGTTGTATTTTTGGTACTGAAATCCAGGGTTTCTCCTACCAGGATCCTTTTAGTGTTCCAGGCAATCAAACCCCCAGCAGTCTCATATACCTGTATGCTAACCTTTAATGTGATATCAATTTTTTCAGGATTTACCTTAATTGTTTGTGATTCTCCCAATGTCAGATCTGCATATGCACTTGGTGCAGCACTTTTTTCCAGTATCTCAACTATCTTGTTTCCTCTCCTGTCTAATAAAGTATCACCCTGTTTTATACTTTCAGCAAGCCAGGGCCATTCAGAATATAACTTTAAGGTAAGTTTCTTAGTTTTTATTTTTTTTATCTTTAAATTATCTCCCATGCTTAAAATCACTCCTCTGATAGTGCCTGAAGGAAAATTAAGTTCAATAGGTAAACCAGGAGTTACTGCCCTATTTTTAAATTCAAATTGTTTAGTTCTGGGATTAATCTTAGCGAGGAGCTTCACTTCTAAAAAAACATCTTGAATAGATCCGGAAGTTCCAGCTGAATTAAAGCTTTGGGCATCAATAATTTTTGCTACTTCTTTACCAGTAAGATTTTTTTCAGTATCATCATTTTGAAAAGAAGTGGCCAGTAGAGTGGGTAGTCTATCATCAACAATTAAAACATCAACCCATTCTTCATCAGGACTTACATATCTGGAAAGAAATAAAATACTGAGTAAAATTATTAAAATTATAATGTAATCCAGGGGTCTAAGCTTCCTTAAAAATCCAATAATTTTTTTCATAAATGGGAAAAGAAAGTATTCAGTTTATATCACACCAGTATTAATAACTCAATCTGCAAGTAGAAAAATTAGGTGATTTAAATTGTAATATCAAATGTTTCTTTATATAATGGCAAAAATTATGGACAGGATTTTCCTAAAAATTGCTGATTTTATCATTGGATTGAAGTTGCACAAAAGCGACCCTTTTCAAGTAAAAGAACTATTTCAACAAGTAGCAACATATTATTATAGGGGATTTACAATTGATAAACCAAAAAAAGTAGATGCCTGGATAGAAGTAGTCCAAAATACATCTTTTAAAGTTTTAATAAATCCCAAAGAAAGTAGCTATTATATTAATTTTTACAAAGAGAGAAATAAAAAACTTATAACCTATTACCATGTAAGCTATAATCACCTGAAAGTAGTTGTTAGAAAACCAGTACATAGGTTGTTGGTCAAAAATAAAGGATTAATTCTTCATGGCTCTGCTTCGTTAATAAACAAAAAAGCCTGTCTTTTTTTGGGAGATTCAGGAGCTGGTAAATCAACAATTGTTGAAATACTTACAAAAAAATTTACACCCCTGGCTGACGATAACCTTATTATTAGAAAGTATAGAGAAGGATATTACTTTTTTCAAACTCCATTTATCGAAAGTAATTATTCAATAAAAAAAACTTCAGAGCGTTTTCCTTTAGGCAAAATATTCGTATTAAGAAAAGGTAGGGAAAATAAAATAACCCCAATTAACAATAAGCAGATTGCCCTAAGTCTTCTGGCTAAACAGCTAATAACAGATTCAGCGGATGTTAATACTCAGATGAAAATTGTATTTGAAATGATTTCAGAATTAGATCTATATAAACTTGAGTTTACTTTAGGAAAAAAGGATAATTTAATTAAAATACTTGAAAATGAAATATAAAATTAACAAAGGTTTCATAACCCAAAAAATAGGTGGGAAGGTAACTATTTTCGCGGGAGAAGAATCCACACTTTTTACACTAAATGATACCGGAGCTTACATCTTTCAGGGTATAAAGCTCGGATGGGACAAAGAAAAAATTATTAGCAAACTTATTAGCATTTATGATATAACCGAAGCTGACGCTAAAAAAGACTTGAAGTTATTTATTGAAACTTTATTGGAAAAAAATATTTTAGCAGTAAAATAAATTCTACTTTTTAATATCCATAAAATAGTATATAAAACACCTGGTTGAAGAAAAATAAAATATTTTAGGTATGGATTAACAGGCGATAAATGAAAAAAGAATTTAAATCTTTCAATACCTGAATCTACTCTAAATTCTTCACTAAAGATATCTATATTTAAAATATGATTATTAATATATCTAATTTTCCCGACTGACGGAAGTATCCGGTTTAAAAATTTTTTTGGTATGGGAATTTTGTAATATTTGATTAATAAAATAAAAACCGGATAAATAAAATTCCGCAGATTATATTCATAAATTTTTTCAGCCATCAAATTGAAATCAACCTTATTTTTGGTAAGTACTTTAGAAATGAGGTTGTAGCGGTAGTAACCTCTTAGATTATGGTGAAAAAGGTGTAGGGCCAAATAAATAATCAAATTTTCAGTCGGAAGTATAAAGAAATTTTCGTTATAAATCCTAATTACTTTCTTTTCCTTCAAAAAAGCTTCAGTAAGCTTATCAATTAATACTTGAGGATATATACTGTCCATTTTTCCCAATGTGTGTATTAAAAATGCTGCCTCTAAATGTATATCCAGGGTAATCCTGATGTTGTCTATAGTTTTACTGAAAGAAACCTCAGGCTCTTTAGTCCTTAATTTAGCATGTGTTTTAGTAATTGTTGTTTCTATGGTGCTAAACCCAAGTTTTTTTAAAATTCTAGAAACTTTATTAAATTCTTGTTTTTTAATTAACAGGTCACAATCAGCATAGATTCTTTTTGGGTGGGTTTTCTCAAGGTATAAATTTATAGGAAGGCCTTTTAAAAATACTAATTCAATATTATTTTTCTCAAATACTTTTTTTACTTTTAGAATTTCATTAAAATAAAGTGTGGATTGAAAAAGGTATATCTGTTCAGGATCAAAAATTGCGCCCGCTCTTTTAATTTTATAAACTTTTCCTAAAATTTGTTTTGGGACTACTTTTTTATCAGGTTGTAAGTTAGCATCTCCTTTAGTAATAATATATGGTTTTAATCCAAGCCTACTTTTAAAAATTATCCTATGTGTGATAAATTTTTTATTTTCAAGAAATGTAACAAAATCATTAATGGAAAGTTTACTAAAGGGTGTTCTTTTAACATACAAAACATCTGCATCCATTAAGAACGGAAACATGCTATTCCCAAAAGTCTTTATCTTTAAAAAATCATTGGAGATACTCATCCAATCTTAATAGTTTTGGAATTGCCAATATCCGGCAAATAAGCTGTGCAATCGCTAGGTCCACCTTCAGATGTATCAGCATAAAGTTCAGCGATAGTTTGAAATGGATTTATCTGGGTATACTTTGACAGGAAAAAACTAATCTTTATTTTTTTTACTGTAATCTTAGGAGCTTGATACTTTAATTTCATAGAACTTAATTATATATCATAAATGTATACAAATCCCAAAAACCATCTATTGTCTTTGAAGCTATAGAAAGAAGACAGCCTGATTTTTTGATTTTGTTTAAGATCTTCTAATTTTGCTTCTTTAAAAGATCCATCATTAGATATGGTAAAGAATTTAGTATTAGCATTTATAACAAATCCAGGTATATTTTTACCTGTAATATCTGTTATTAGCTCTTTTCTGCCATCAGAATCTTTAATATTTAAAAGCTTACCTTCAAAATTATAAATCAGATCAAAAGATCCAACATAACTTTTGGAACTGTCTAAAGGCATATTTACAGATTCCAGCGGGAGAACTAAGCACTGCTCCTGCTGCAATTATACAAATCAAGAGTAGCAAAGCATTAAGCGGGAAACCGGAACTCCCCCCCCCAGTATCATTAGTTTTATTTAAATCTGTATTATTCTCCATATTTTAATCAGTTTCCCCTAATATCTGAACCTGATTTACTATCCATGAATTATTTTTTAAATTGTAATTAAGAATTATCTGGACCTTAGTACCTGGTTTCAGGTCAGATAGCTGTGCTTCTTTAAAACTAAACGGAGCTAGAAGAAATACAATTCCGGTTTTGGGAGTAAATGTAAAAGGCGGAAGGGAAGAGTCATCTATATTGGTTATTAATTGTTTACCATCAGGTATGTCCTTTAATTCTTTTAAAGTAGACTCTATTTCATAGTAGAACATAACACTGCTTACTTGAGGATTATTTTGACTAATTGGCAGCACAACTGTTTTGTCTGGGCTGATAGATGGTTTTACAAATCCGCTTCCAGAAGATGCAGTATTTATTTTAAGAGGTGTATTTGAAGACATTTTAACTTTATCTAAATCCTTTGAGAGAACGAAAAAAAAGAGAATTGCGCTTAAAGCAGCAATTACAATTAAAACAAAGAAAAGTATAATAAGAAGCTGCCTAAACTGCATAAAATTTTTGGGATTTAAATTTAAAAATGACGGATTTCCTGAATTTATTTGTTGAGTAGGAATAGAAGAGTTTTCCATAATGATTATTGTAGCCACTTTTGATATTAAAATTCAAGTTACAGCATTGGATGAGGTATTTTATTTAGAGATACTTTTTTTTGACCAAAGAATTTTGAAACTTTCTTAATTCTTTCAATTCTCAATTGAGGCTTCTTCTCGTAAAAATATAAAGGCTGGAGCTTTGGAATAACAGCTCTTGTAATGAAATAATCCATCTCAAGACCAGTGAGTGTAATATCAGAATAAAAAGCCTCAAACCCCCCATATTGTAGACTTTTTTTAATATAAGCTAATTGTTTTTTGGAACTCAAATTAGTTTCACTAAATTTAATCTTTTGGGGCTTTTGATTCATCAAAAAATTCAGTTCTTTAATTTTTTCCAGACCCATCCAGTATAATGCTCTATCTTTAACAGTCTTAATTTCTTTGGTCCCTTTTTTTCTTGCTTTATAGTTTGCTGTTTGAGCCCTTAACCAGGGCCTAAGATAGAATGCCTCTTCCATACATCCTGTAATTGCCTCCTTTTTATTCAGGCATGCCTTAAGTCCAATAACAACAGCAGGTCCTATGCCTGTTCTGTCAATTAAAACTGACATATAACTTGGTATTTGAAGGTCATTTGTAATATCAAATAAACATAAATCAAGGTTATATCTGGTGGCCTTTTTATAAGCCAAATCAACTTCAGGAATTCTTAATGTTTTCAAATCAATCATAGGGGATGGTATTTTATTGAGATAATTTGTCATAAACGCGTCTCTTTCGATAATTTCATATAGGCTTTTAAGAAGAGCTGTTTGGAGATCAGTCCAGCCTGCTGAACCGGTAGAAACTCTATGAGTAAGTTCTGGTTCATTTATGCGTATATACTTACTAAAAAAAAGAAGCTGAGCCGGGATTAAGCACTGCTTTTCTGTTAAAAAGTCTACTCCCCAATACCACCCAAACACTTTTTGTCTTGAAGATTTATCCGTTAAATATAAACAAGGGTCTAATATATTAAATTTTTTCTTTAGATTAATATAGTTTCCGAGAATTAGATTTCTTTGTATATAAAAATTTGAAGATAATCTTTCTACACTTTCCCCCAGACATTTTAATAAAGCATTCTCCTTAGATAAAAAAGACGCTCCTCCTGTATAAATTTCCTCATTTTCTCCAACAGAAGCCCTATATCTAAAAATTGGCGGTTCGTCCGGAAAGTTTAAGGTTAACTCAATCTTCTTAAGATAGTTATTGGATTCTAAAATTCTTAACAATTTAGAGATTAAAGCAGTTGGATTAGACATAAAAAATTATTAGGTCAAGCCTAAGTAATACATACTTTATTGTCAAATACTTTAAAAAATAAATTTTTCTGATATTATCTTTTAATGACGAAATCTAATAAAACCTCTTCTTTATTTGTTGGCAGGTGGCAGCCATTCCACAGGGGCCATAAAACTTTAATTGAAACAGTTTTAAAAGAAGGAAAACCAGTTGTTATTGCCATAAGGGATACGGAGATGTCACACAAAAACCCTATACAGTTTCTGAAAGGTGGAACATGATCCAAAAATCACTAAAAAAATATACAGAATTGGTAAAAATTTTAGTTATCCCTGACATAGATGAAATCTGTTATGGCAGGGAAGTGGGTTACGAAATCAGAAAGATTGATCTAGATGATAAAACTGAAAAGATATCAGGTACTCTAACAAGACTTAAAAATCCACCCACTCAGAAAATAGTTTGGTTAACTGGACAATCAGGGGCAGGTAAGACAACTCTTGCCCAAGCCCTCCAAAAAAAGATTGGAGGGGTAATTTTAGATGGTGATGAAATGAGAGAAACTATCTCTAAGGAATTAGGATTTTCAAAAGAAGATAGGGAAACACACAACTTAAGGGTAGCCAGGCTTGCCCAAACACTTGCTAAGAAAAATATAGTTATTGTCTCAGTCATAGCCCCATTTCAAGATGCAAGAGAAAAGATAGATAAGCTTATAAAGCCAATTTGGGTATATGTTAAAAGAAAGTTACCTAAAGACCCTAACAAACCTTACCAGGAGCCTAAAAAACCTGATATAAGGGTGGAATCTGACAAGCAGAGTACAACAGAACAGGTAGAGGCTATCCTTGTTTCTATTAATAAAATTAACCATTAAAAATAGTATTAATCATTTAACCAAGCTTGTCAAACTTCTATGGTTTAGGTAACCAAATCCAATACCCTTCTTGTCCCCCGGGTTTCATAACAAAATAATCCACATGGAATAAATTGTTATATAATGTTTTCTATGGCAACCAAAGTAACATTGTTAACAAAAAATAGTGGCAAGTTAAAAGCTGCAAAGAGCGTGTTTGAGCCTTACAGTATTGTTTTAGAGGCAACAGATTTTGAATTCCCGGAAATACAGGCTGATTCCAGTCTGGAAATAGCGAAACATACTGCAATATCTGCAGCCAAGGCTTTAAATAAGCCGGTAATCCGCGAGGATCACAGTTTGTTCCTAAACGCTTTGGGCGCACCAGGTCCCTATATGAATTTTTTTGAGAAAAGAATCTCTGCTGAGGATCTTTTAAAAATCTTATCCTCTTTTAAGGACAGGACCGGTTATTTTGAAATAGCTACAGTTTATGCTGAACCTTCTGGTTTTACCAAAGAATTAGTGATGCGGGTGAATATGTATATTAAAGATACTGTGGTTAAAGATGGCGAGGGCTGGAGTGGAATAATGTGCTTAGAGGGCGAAACGAGAGCATTTAGTGAGTATCCCGACGAGGAACGTTTATCGGTATGGAATAAGAATTATCAGGAAATAGCTACTTTTTTAAGCAGTCGCATTTCGAGGATCCAATGTAGGTATCTCTAAATCCTTTGCTCCAATTGGTCTTAAGACTACAAACCTGGAAACTTCTGCAATAGTACCAGAGCCTGCAATTACAGCTGCAACTATACCTTCCTCCCGGGGATAAAACTGCCTGTAAATTATTTTTGGGAGACTTATATGACGTAGTAAATCTCCATTTTGAGAAATTGAAGTTGCTTCAATTCCTCCTCTGGTAATCCCAATACCTGCCAAAAACTGTAAAGAACCGTCCGCTAATCTTAAGGGATTATCCGGTAGAGGTTGATTCTGTAAATTACTTCCCTGGCCGTATATAAATTTAATTTGTCCATCCAGATAAATAACGCGTGCTTGGATACTATTCCAGGAATTAGTAAATTCATTAGCTAAAATAATTCCACCTTTAAGGGGGCTATTTTCCCCGGGTTTATTGCTTAACCTGACAAGAGCAAGATAATATGCTGTTTCTCTGGGAGAAAATTTGAAAGGGTTGACGAAACTTCCAAATGCACCTGTTAATCTTTTAAAATCTAACTTACCAGCCTCAACAGGACCCTCAACTATTACTGGATTATCCTGCCAGACAATATAGTCTTTAACCCACGCTTCACCTTTATTATCAGCTTCAGTAGGGTGGCTATAAGGAGCCCTGATCCAGGTATGATAAGGACCCATACCCTGCCAAGGTTCCCCATGGTATTTAAAAGCTGATTCAAGGTCTATTGTTTGAGTTTCAGCGCGTGCTGAACATGTCCAAAGTGCGTGCATTGCTGCTGCAGTGAAGTAAGGGGAGAAACCTAAAATAGATACAAGCCTTCTTCTCTGGTATTGAAAAGAAAATTGCTCAGGTTGCCGTCTTTGTTTAGACTCAACTATATTCATTTCTGATTGCATTTTAGCAGAAAAATTAAATTATAAAAGCTTTTAAGCTACTCGTGCGGTAGGTAGGTCAGGTGGGGCAGTAATCCCAGGATCCTGTTCCGAGTAAGGGTCAGATGAATCACATTCAATTCCTAACTGCTCAGGTGTACCTAAATTTATATCATTTCCATGAGCATCTTTACCGATAAATGGTAAACAAGCTGGTCGGGTATCTAAGCCCGAAGAAGACACAGTAGAATCATCTGCCCTTGCAATAGCAGTATTTACAGTCATTGCTAAAATAAAAGATAATGTAGCTGTAGGGAGATATTTTCCAACTCTGGAAAGTATGAAGCTAGAAGCATTGAACCTTTCAATCATAGATGTTGTAGACATTTCTGGCAGTCTTTCGAGATCAATTTGACTCATAGTATTTATACCTGATACTATAACATATTCTGTTAAAAATGTCAAATCCTATAATAAAATGATACTAACTAAATTATCTAAAAAAAATAGAAATATTGGTTTAATTGCACTTTGCATATTTTTTGCATTCATTTTTTTGCAAAGGACAAATATAAATTATCCAAAAGTTTTTCAAGAGAAAACTAAAATTATTACTGAAAGTTCTGAAAACATAGTAAAAAATTGTACTGATAAATTGGATTGGATAAAATGCTATGGGGAAAAACTGGCAGTATTTAACAAAAGCCACAAATTCCCTCAAACCTTAGCCTTACTTAAAACTTTACAGGATCAGGACAAAAAAACCAGTGATTGTCATTTAATTGCCCATTATATAGCCTCATCTGAAGTAGAAAAAAATCCAAATAAATGGCTGGATTTATTTGATTATGTGGATCAAAATATCTGTATTAATGGCTTTATCCATGGAGCATTAGAAGGAAGGTCAAGGTTTGATAGGGAATTTGTCCTAACGCCTTCAGATGTAACAAAAACATGTACCCTTATTGAAGAAAAAGCTGCTAAAAGGACAGGTATAAAAGGGGACTCCCTTGCTGATGACACTTGTGCTCATGCTTTTGGTCATATCTTATTTACAGAAGCTGATGAGGATGTAAAAAAGGCAGTTTCAGAATGCTTCAAAGTTGATTCTGAATATCAAAAACACTGCTTTACCGGTGTATTTATGGAGCATATAACTTTAGAAAACACAGCAAACCATAAAGCTGTTAAACCAATGCGCATGAACCAGGAAACGATCCAGGTGCTAAATGATTTATGTAAAAAACAGGTAGGGGGGGATGCCCAATCAGCATGCTACAGGGAAATAGCCCATGTTTATATCTTTACAGGTAAAAAAGATCCATTGCAGGTTTTTAAACTATGCAAACTAGCTTTAAATGCACCCCAGCAAAAAGAATGCTATCTCCATTCAGCAGAAATGTTAGTTATTGATCCTGTATTTGATGAAAATAGGTTAAAAAATATATGTATTTTTTATAAAAATTACCCGGGTATTTATAGGGGCTGTATGAGACGGCAGGTGTCTTCCATGCTAAAAAGTTCAACCATGTTTACCCAAAGAGCCATAAAATTTTGTGAAACATTTGCTAATGAACATAAAAATCTGTGCTATACAACCATTAATAAAGGCATAACAAAATTATCTATAGAAGAAAGGAAAGGTCTTTGTTCTACTGCGCCTAAGCAATATCTGGATATCTGTATTGGAAAATAAATTGTGTTTTTAACCCTCTAGTTAAAACCATACAAAATACATCTATATATAATCTTTTGCATAATAGAAATTATGGATTACCTTGGGAAGTGCCTGTACCACCATCATTTGTACTCCATCCAGCTGTCTGTTGAGTATTTCCTCCTCCGCTTTGGGCATAAACATCTGCCAGTATATTAAATTGGTCAACAATACTCACTCTGCTCATAAAATAACTTAATTTAATTCTTCGGGAACTTATAGAAAGTTCAGGATATTCTATTTATATGATTGGATTTGAAACCCAAGTCAATAAAAGGCTATTTAATGGAAATATTGAAGCTTTAAAGGAAGCTCATAAAAAATCTCTTCCAAACAATTTCTTTACAATAATTGGAGAAAAAGCAGACTCAGATCAGTCCAATATTCAAGCCTTAGGCATTAGGGAATTCAACTGGAGAATTAATTGGGTGTACTTAATTAGTTCAAACGACTAATCTATGGCTTTGGCAGCCAGATCCAATACCCTTACTTCTTCAATCTCAGCGGTCCTTTTTCCACTTGGATTGACTTCGAAATCTGTGGGTTTAATGGAAATAGCCTGATACACGGGCACGTTATCATCCATAACCTCAACATACACCCATCTCTCCTCAGGGTTAAAGAAGCGGTATAAGATTACCACCCCCAAAATTAAAACTAAAACTATTAAGTAGTCAAAAAAATGCAGTTTCTTTAGGTATAACCTTGGATTCATTGAAAGTAGGTTAATATTAAAGTTATTTACAAAAAAGTCAATTCATCTGGTAGAATCTTAAAATGACAAAGATAAAAAAAATAAACACTCAAAGTTCTTCTCTTTTTGTGGGCAGGTGGCAGCCATTTCATAAAGGCCACCAGACTCTAATAGAGACAGTCTTAAAAAAAGGCAAACCTGTGGTAATTGCTATAAGAGACACAGAAATCTCTCACAAAAACCCATATTCAACTTATGAAAGATGGACCATGATTCAAAAAGCTCTTAAAAAATATGGAGAGCTTGTCAAAATTGTAGTCATTCCAGACATAGATGAAATCTGTTATGGCAGGGAAGTGGGCTATGACATTAGAAAAATAGAGCTAGACCAAAAAACAGAAACAATCTCAGGAACTTTGACAAGATTAAAAAATCCTCCAACCCAAAAAATCATCTGGATTACAGGACAATCAGGTGCAGGCAAGACAACTTTGGCAAGTGCACTCCAAAAAGAACTTGGTGGGGTTATCCTTGATGGTGATGAAATGAGGGAAACCATCTCCAAAGATCTAGGATTTTCCAAAAAAGACAGAGATACTCACAACCTCAGAGTAGCAAGACTAGCCCAGGTTTTATCCAGGAAATCACTTGTGATTGTTTCAGTTATTGCACCATTTGAGCAAACCAGATCAAAAATTGATCAGTTGATAAAGCCAATTTGGGTTCATATTAAAAGAAAACTACCTAAGGACGCGAATAAACCTTACCAGGACCCTAAGCAGCCTCATATAAGGGTGGAATCTGATAAACAAACTACAGCTGAGCAGATAAGCATTATTGTAAATTACTTGAAAACGGTTAATCATACTTCTCAGAAGTCTTAACTTTTCCAGTATAATCCGTCTTTTGCTAAATTTAAAGTTTTTTAAAGAAGATGCTTAGATGAGGAAAAAATATTCTTTTCGGGATTTAAAAGATTGGAGGGCTAAAATTATTCCTTGGAATGCAAATCAACCATCTCAACCATGGAATCTGGAGCTGGATCTTCAGGTCCTGCAACTTCTACAGATAAGCTGGTATTTTCAGCAGAGACATCACCCTGCCCTAAACTAAATGCGTTACCCATTGGATCAAATAGTTTATCTTTGCTTATAGCTATGACCAAGCCAGCCTTTACAGTCACATCATAATCGCAGTTGCCCTTTTTTTCACCATT
>Ga0075715_134_pt1 | contig 17567 bp, 22 predicted proteins | sample RifGroB1_FD_67776 | JGI IMG/M metagenome (GOLD analysis project Ga0075715, IMG submission 67776) | Microgenomates (Daviesbacteria) bacterium GW2011_GWB1_36_5 | reverse complement strand
TAAAGTTCTTCCATAACTGGAACATTGTGAACAATCTCATTATTTGTATAAACACGTTCTCTACCAGAAACTATTGCTAAAACTTCTCTGGTTGCCTGAAGAGACATATTTACTCCACCACAAGGTCCTCTATTACCAGCCAGCAAAATCTGCTCAACTTCTAACATAATTTACAATTATACACTGGGTGAAAAAATATTTGAAATATACCTAACAATCAAATATAGTTGTCAAATGATTCCTGAGTTAACCGAAATAAAAGCTGGAGTCGGAGCATTAATTATAAACCCTGATGGAAAATTTCTAAGCGTAATGGAAAACCATTCCCGGTTTGATAATCAAAAAATAAAAGGGATGCTTTCTTTTCCTATAGACACTGTAGAATCTGGGGAAACCCATGAAGAAGCAATGCAGAGATTACTTATGGGTGAAGAAGTAGGCGGCATTGAAGTTACTGAAACAAGCTTAACTGAAATGATATTAAATAGAACTCAACTAAATCCTGGAATTTGGCTATATACTTACCTTTTGCATAGTAAAAATGATCTTCTGCGTCCTGGAAATGCTAAAGATGTGTCAGAAATTTCTTGGCAAAATTTAAGATCCCCGCTTGATACCATAGATTATACAATCTCCCTTTCGAATATGGATTCCTTGCCAGAAAGTTTAGACCGCAGTGTAAGGGATGCAATCAACAAGGTCTTAGAAAAACAAAGAAGAGCAATAAATTTTGGTAACTTATTGTGGAGACCAGGAATAAAAGAAACAATCCAGGATTATTTTAATTATCTCAAAAGTCCTACTGGTTATATTCCCAGAGTTAATGAGCAGGTTTCAGGAAGAACCCCAATAGAAATTTTTGATTTTTTAGAAGAATATAAAGAAGAAGAATTTAATCATTAAAAATGTTTTATAATACGCATGCATATTTAGCATCAAAATTATACAGATCTGGTGAAGCACTTCTTTTAATAGGAAGCATCCTGCCTGATATTGCAATAACAAAAATTATTACCTGGGACAAAGGTCTTCATGGAAAAGAAAATTTTGAAAGCTTCTTCAAATTAATTGAAAAAAAATATCCCGAATATGAATTTTTAAAAAAAGGAATTCTTGCCCACAATATTATCGATGACTTTACACATAAAGATTACCCGGGTGGAACAGGATATGCGTTCCAAAATAACAAAGAGTTAATTAAACTACTGATAGAATATTATGAAATTACTCGCAAACGAGCAAAAGTTTTAGCCCACAACTATATAGAAAGTGCTGTGGACATTTATCTTTTAAAAGACCATCCAGAAATTCAGGATAAAATAAAATCTGCAACTGGAAAAACTAATAAAGAAAAACTGGCAGAAATATTGGGAGACTATTTTAAAAATGATGCAAATAATTTTTCAAAAGCATTAAATAATTTTTTTGGTTTAATAAAAAAATATGATTTTAAAAAGGAAGAGAATTGGGTTATTTTTTGGGAAGATTTTGCAAAACTGCTGGATTTAAAAGATGTGGGCAAAGAGAAAAGAGTTATACTTATGGATAAAGCCTTAGAGGTAGTTAAAAATACTTATAAAGTCTTTTTGAACTATTCTCTAAAAGAAGGTTTGAAAAAGAACCTATAGTGAAGTATAATAATTAATATGAATATCGAAAGTGAAGAAAGAATTGCTGGTGTCGGAGCTCTGATTGTTTGTCCGGAGTGGATGGATAGAGGTTTTCTGAGTATTGAAGAATTAAGAGCTAAAAGATCTACAAATAAATTAGCTGGAATGAGATCTATCCCAATGGAAACAGTTGAGGGGGAGGAGACCCATAATCAGGCTTTGCAAAGAATGTTCCGCGAAGAAACCATCCCAAGTATGAATTTAGGTTCTAGTTTAGATCGCACACTTCTTTGCAGCGCTCAATTGTCTCCTGGAGTAGTTTTATATTCTTATTTAATTGAGGTTCCTTGGATAATAAAATTTAGCTCAGGAGCAGATACTCAAGATGTAATTGAGCCCCGCTGGATTCCAAGAACTAGTGTTTTATATCCAGACCCAGTCAATCTTTTTGCATTTAGACCAGGCGTATATGAAACACTTGTTTCATATAACAGGAGATTAGATAATCCTCAAAATTTTATACCAGAGACTTTTGTAAATCTGAAAAATTTAGTATCAACAGAAGTTTTTGATTTAATGGATCAGGGACTTAGCCAAACTGAAGCCTTGTCCCGCCTAGGCCTTGTACAACAGCCTTATCCAGATTTCCCATCTTTAGACCGCTCAAGACTTGGACGGGTACGCCTTGCAAGTTAATCTTAATGTCTAAAATTTTACCTTTCATTTCTCCTGTCACATCATGAGGATTATTAGAAGTAATTCCCTCTAAAACTTTTTCTAAATTTTCACTATTAATCTCTTTGATTAATTTAGCTTCAGGATTTTTTTTGGGATCAGAGTCATATATTCCATCAACATCTGATAAAAATATAACTTTTTTTGCTTTCAATTTTTTTGCTAAATGAGAAACAATAGTATCCCCAGATAAAATAGAACATCCCCATTTATCATCTAAAACTCCATCACCATAAAGTACTGGGATTTGATTCCCCTTTAATAAGTATTTCACTATTTTGTGATCTAATTTTTTTAACTTTCCCTCGGATTGAGTCACAAAAGAGTGGGGAGCAAGTCCAACTGCACTTAAATTATAATCTTGCAAGCTTTTAACTATTAATAAATTCAATTCCAGCATTTGCCTATTCATTAAAGCAAAACCAAATTTTTGTTCTTCTGTACTCATCCCTTTGGATAACTGGTATTTCTTTGCCAGAGGATGTGCATAAGATCCTGCACCATGTACAATTATGAATTTATATCTGTTACCTAAAGAAACCTGGCTTAATTGTTTTGCCAGGCTATTTATGTTTTTCATATTTGGAGTTGGTGTTTCCTTTTTTTTATCAGTGATCACACTCCCACCAAACTTAATTACAATCAATTTTTTCATGCCTGAATTTTAACACAAATATAGGCTTTGGGGATGACGGGAGTAGGGCAAAGTGCTAGAATAATTAAATCTGCCAAAATCTGCCAGCCTTAAATGAAAGCATATTTAAAAGAAATTAAATTTAAATCAACTGATCATACATACTTAAAAGATATTACCCAGGATATAAATAATGCAATTAAAAAAGCCAAAGTTAGTATTGGTTTTGTATTTGTAAATACAAAACACACAACTTTAGGGATAGTTGTAAATGAAATTGCAGAACCAAACCTTTTAAATGATATTTTAACCCACACCCTAAAAGCAGTCCCAGAGGACAGAAGGTCCACCAGGGCTGCAGATAAAAAAGCTTATCCCCACCCCACCACAGACTACACCCACAGGTGTCAGGACAACCCATATTGTGATGAAATAGACATAGACTACAATGCAGCCTCACACATAAGGGCACTTCTTTTTTCCCACCCCTCAGTTGTTGTCCCTATCAGGGATGGCAAATTAGATATTGGAAAATACCAGCAGGTTGCTATGTTTGAGTTTGATGGTAGGGACGGGACTGGCAAAAACCCCATAAGGCAAAGAACTGTCCAGGTCTGGATCTGCCCTGCAGATGAAATAATTGAAATGGACTAAATATGGATTTTTTAAATTTCCTCGAAACTTCAGCAAAAGAAATTAACAAAACCCTTGATAAACTTCTCAAGGAATTTGAAAAAGACCAAAACCCAAAATTAAAACCCCTAATAAGGGAGTTAATTAATGCCAATGAAGGAGGCAAAAGATTAAGAGGAGTTCTGGTATTGCTTGGATATAAAATTTTTTCAGGAGACCACCTCCGGGGTGGACATATGCTTAAGTCTGGATCACACCCCGGAGGTGAGGACAGGGAAATTTTAAAAGTAGCTGCAGCTATAGAAATTTTTCAGACTGCCATTTTAGCCCATGATGACATTATTGACCAAAGCCTGCTAAGAAGAAATAAGCCCACTCTCTACCAAAAACTTGGGGGAGACCACTACGGCATATCTCAAACAATTTGTTTAGGTGATATTGGTTTTTTTATAGCAGCAAAAATCTTAAGTGATTCTAATTTTGCTGAAACTGAAAAAAATAGAGCCATAAACCTTTTTAATGAAATGGTTATTACTACAGGAATAGGGGAGATGCTGGATGTGCAGCTTCCTCATCTTGGTCTTCAAAGGGATGAAGCAGATGTCCTGGAAATTCACAAGTTAAAAACAGCCTACTACACAATTGTCTACCCATTATCTATTGGTGCCATTCTTGCAGGAGCAAGCAGTAAAGACCTGGAATGGATAAATTCATTTGGAGAAAACCTAGGAATAGCATTTCAAATTCAGGATGATATTTTAGGGGTTTTTGGTGATGAGGAAAAATTAGGAAAATCTGTCACCTCAGATATAGAAGAAGGTAAAAATACTCTGCTCATTACCCAGGCCTTAAAAAATGCATCAAAAGACCAGAAAGAAATTTTAAAAAGGCTTTATGGTAGAGGAAATTTAAATGATGAAGAGTTTGAACAAGTAAAACAGATCTTTATCTCAACAGGAGCACTGGACTATTCACGCATCAAAGAGATAGAATATGTTACTTCAGCCAAAAAGGTAATCCCAAAAATTACCAATGATAAAAGTATGCAAAATTTACTTTTTGAAATGGCTGATTTTTTAATAAACAGAGATAAGTGAGCTACGCTCAATATTGTAAATCTCTGTTTGCCTTTTTGGCTTCGCCAAAAACGTAGAAAGGAGTAAATAATTTTCAATTATCAAGTACCAATTTACAATGAAATTCTAATTTTAAAATTTTCAAACATTGAAAATTCATTGAAAACTGAAAATTGTAAATTGAAAATTTATAAACATGAAGCAGCTTAAAAGCACAGATCATATCCCTTCCCACATTGCTATCATCATGGATGGAAACAGACGCTGGGCCAGAAAAAGAGGCTTACCAGACATCAAAGGCCATGAAGAAGGGGCAGAGACTTTAGAAAAAATAGTTGAAGCAGCTGCAAAGATGGGGGTTAAAACTGTTACAGTCTATGCACTCTCCACTGAAAATTTAAAAGAACGGGCCAAAAGGGAACTAGCAGGATTATTTGGATTAATGCGCTCAAGCTATAACACCAAAATAAAAAAGATGATGGGCAATGGAGTAAAAGTTTCTATTTTAGGCCAGCTTGAAGGACTTCCACAAGCTATTAAAAATATGGTAGGGGAGCTAAAAAAAACCTACATAGAAAATGAGTCAATAAAATTAAACATAGCCCTAAATTATGGAGGCAAAAAAGAACTTTTAGATGCAGTTAAAAATATTATTAAAAAAGGAGTAGATGTAAATAAAATTAATGAAACTACTATTGATGAACACCTCTATACTAAAGGAGATACAAACCCAGAATTAGTTATAAGAACAGGAGGAAGAATCAGGCTTTCTAATTTTTTACTTTGGCAGACAGCCTACTCTGAATTATATTTCTCAAAAAAATTATGGCCTGACTTTACCCCAGAGGACCTAAAAAAAGCCATAATCTGGTACCAGACTCAGCAAAGAAACTTCGGCAAATAAGAGTCTACAGCTAACAGGCTACTGTCTACCGTTAAATTGCTGTAGTCCGTAGATTGTAAGCGGTAAGCACTTAGTTCACTTCAGTTGTAATTTGCAAAGTCTGAGAAAATAAATGTCTTAGTATTACAAAATATTTAGGCTGCAAATTGACCCTCTCAGCTGCCCCTGTATAATTATCTGCCAGATTTCTTCTAAATCTAATAGGGGTAACTATAGTTTGGGAAAGTGAAACTAAGTTTCCATTCACAGTTAGGTTATTAATACCTGAAGCAACAAGACCGCTGCAATCCTGATTCAGGTTGAGCATACCAGTTGCTGGAGTTGATGTACAAATTATCCCTTCAGAAATAAGTACTGCACCTATAGTCTTAACAGTTGCATCAATTGATATATTTCCCTTCACCACAAAAACTGTCCCGGTTGTGCCAGTTCCATAGGTATAGTCTTGAGTAAACCTAAGATCACCATCTACAAATACCACCCCTGATTTTGGTCCTGCAGCATTGCCTGAAATGTTTAAATCATCACTTAGGTTATAGACATGGTCTAAACTTCCATCAAAGGGAATATCAGTTTGGGATTTATCACCACTAATAGTAGGGTGCTTCACTTTGTTAGAGTCAGTCCTTATCTGGATATAAAAAATTGTTTTTAGCTCATCATAAGTTGGAATTTTAAATGGAACATATAATGCCTGGGGATTAGTGATGCATTGTCCGGTAAAATTGCCAAAAAACCCTTCAATATCCTCTTGTGTACTTATTAAACCCTCAGCTCTTGGGGCAATTGGACAAAGTGTCCCGCCAAAGCCCTGGGATTGTATTACGCTAAAACCATAGGTGCCCATCCTGACATTTGTATCATTTGCATACATCCTGAACTCATAATTGCCAGGTGTAGAAGGCATAGTAAATACACAGTCCCCATAATTTGTAGGTGGACCTGCCAGGGTCTGGTCACAATCCACATATTTCCAGTCATATGCAGGTTTTACAGCAGAATTTCCCTGCAGGATAGGGTCTGGATCATTTGGTGCAAATATTCCAATCCAGTCCCCGGAAGTGGCAATCTGGGCATGAATTGTATTCCTCCCGGAAAGGCTAAAAAAAACTAAAACTAGTACTAAGAGAGCCAGTTTAATCTTTATCCTCATAAGATTATGGATTTTTACCTGCAGCTGAATTAGTAGAAACAGGAACTTTGGGAAGAGAAACATTTATAGGTACAATATAAGAGATTGTTCCCGCTTTATAAGCCCCTCCTTCTTCAATTAAAGTTAAAGTTGCATCTTTACCAGTAGTAATATCCCTTAGATTGCTGCTAGAGCTGGCTGCAAGATACTTATTATCTATTAGCTTAAAGATATTTACTTTGCTGGCTACCTCAATCTTGCCCTCTTCACCATTATCTTTTTTAATGATTAAATTTTTACCATCAAAGTCAGTAATCCTGCCAGTAATACTAAGTGACCTATTATCCACTGGCAAGTCTTTGGGGACGTTACTATTTATAGCCAGAGGAGGAGCCTGTCTCACTCTATAATTTCTGATTAAAACAGATGCTCCACCAATTAATGCAATAACTATTAGAACAGAAAGAACTATAAAGACTGATTTTTTCTTTGAACTGGAATTAACTTTAAGAATGGGTGGAGTGGAGGGAAAATTATCCATTATTTTTTGAGCTCATCAATCTGTTTTTGTAAATCTTTAATCTGAACCTCCAAAGCCTGAATCTTAGTTTGCTGGTTATTGATGTTAATATTCAACTCATCAATCTGGTTGGTATTAATCTTCACCCCTGCAAACAGAAACCCTAAATAATCAAGCATACTCACAGATTTACCTGTTTCATCCAGAATATCAACTGGAGACTCTTCAGCAATTACACCCAGTCTCTGCTTTTGGTCTATACCTGTTTGTCTAAAATGATAATGGTAAAGTGGGGTATTTTTAATTTTAGACATTATATCCTGATAGTCACTTTGGCTAAGCCCCACAATATCCTTTTTCTTTTCTCTGGAACTATTATTAACAAATGTCCCATTTACCTCCAGCCTATCCCAAATTGAAACCCTTCTTCCTAAGCCTGAGCTTGAGTTTCCCAAAATCATCAGAGTTTGATAACCTCCTGTATCATTGGCAATCTCAGCCCTGTTGGAGGCCCCATTCACAAAGCCTGTATGGTCTGAGTTAACCTGGATTGGATTAGTTGAATTCATCATCCTAAAATTTTGGCTAACATAAGAAGGTCCTCCCCATTGATCAGCCGTGAATCTAGCAATTTCAGTCCCCTTACTGGACCAGTTTGTGCCATCATATTGTTCATAAATGGAAACACCACCGTAACCGCTATGAGCAGCTAATCTTACACCTGTGTGATTACTGATTACTAAATCAGGGAAGGGATAAGCCCAAGCACCTGGCTCCCTGCCTATTCCAAAGTACCAGGGAACCCCATCAGACATGAGCCCGTTTGCATTAGTTGACAGGCCAAAGTATGAAGTATTAGCTGAGATCTCCGGGAATAAAAGTAGGGATGTAGAAGCAGAAAGGTAAGCGTTACCTACAACTTCTAATCTTTGAGTTGGAGCAGCTGTTGCAATCCCAAGGCTTCCTCCGTTAGCAATAGTAATACCTCTGGTTGCCTGGGCTGAGTCATCAGTAATAGTAATATCTCCATTACCTATAGAAGGTCTCAAGTTTACAGTGTTCGTATCCATACTTTGTATACGCAAACCTCCTTGACTAGAAGATCCTAAGATAGCCATACCATTTACATCAAGTGTTGCACCAGGTGCAGTTGTTCCAATCCCAACATTGCCACCATTGATATACAAGGTTGTAGTATCAATGCCTGTATTTGAAACTGTGTTTAAACTGATTGTATTTTCGTACATATGTATATAAGAACCTCCCCGGGCGGTGTTTATCCTCGGAAAGCAGTTTGATCCTCCGTTATAATTCCTTATATTATTCCCAATTCCAACTCCAGACCATGTGCACCCGGGCTCACTTGCCCATAAAAATAGATCTGCTTCAAAGGCAGGTGTACCATTCCCGGTAGAATGCAGGAGCATTGATGTATCCCCATGTCCACCCTGGATATTAAATTTATAAGGAGTAGTGACAACACCTATCCCCAATTTCCCAGAAATATATGCATCTCCAGATATATTATTCCACTGTGCACCCCCAGATTGTGCCCCAACTGTAAAAATATCAGAAGGATAAGAGTTAAGTAAAAATCCTGATGTTCCAACCTGGGCAGAAGAATTATTAGCTTTTGTTGCAAGATAAATAGATACTGCAGCAATTAAAATAAGGGAAAGGTAAATGAAATGGAATCCAAACTTAGATAACCTTTGGAAAAAATTAGGCATTAATCTTAGGATAGCTAATTAGAGTGGTAGTGTCAATCAGCCTGGAAAAAAATATCCAGGAACTGCTTTGCAGAAATTATTTTGATGTTTTTGAATGTTTTTAAGGCCAATAGATGCTTTTTATCACCTGATATTAAAAAATCAGCCTTTGCTTCAACTGCACATTCCAAAATCATATTATCCTTAGGATTTTCTTTAATATGATTAATTTTTTTCTTGGGTGAAACCAGACTGGCAAACATTAAAATACCTTCAATTACTTCTTTAGTATCCTTACTCTGCCATAAAAACTTTTCCTCAAGTTTCTCTGATAATTCCAAAAGTATTGCCCTGCTTATATAAAGCTCTATCTCATTTTCCCTTGCAAGCTCCAGGCACTGCCTGGGGTTTCCTCCAAAAATTATGCTTGAAATAAAAATATTGGTGTCAAATACAACTCTGGGTTTAACCTTCATGGAGGATACGGTCAATGTCTTCCTCAGAAGTTATTTTGAAGCGTTTGGCAGTTTTTGTCCCCTTTTCATAAATCCTCTGCCACTTTTCTTCTTCTGCAATCTTGTTTATCAAAGAGCCGATAAAAGCACTCCTTGATTGGCCTGACACTTTCCTGGCCTGCTCAAGTTTTATAGCTGTTTTTTTTGGCAAAGATATGGATATGACTTCTGTTGTCCTTTGGATAGTTTTCATACAGTGTAATAATATCTGGTTAAGCATTGGTTTGTCAAATTTGAATTGCATTGCTGTAGTCTGTAAGCTACTTTTTTTGCGAAGCAAAAAAGGCAAGCCTGCCTGTCGGCAGACAGGGTTCTGCGAGCACAAAGTACAATTTATCATACTGAAGTGCTGGTCAGGTCCTTATTTCTTAGGTACAGGAGGTAGAGTTGGTACAGGAGGAAGGGGAGGGGTATAGTTTACTGAAATAACTTTATATTTCCCATCAGTCATTTGCAAAAACAGTGTTACATCTTTATCCGTCTCTAAAGCAGTAAGGTCAGTAGATGAGGTAGCAGTGTTTATTGCCCTGCCCCCTGTTTTGATCTTATTAATTATTGCATTGTCTGAGAGTTCTAACTCTCCTGATTTGCCAGAAGAATTTGTAACAGTAAGCATTTTACCTTCAACTTTAGTAATTTTTCCCTGCACAGTTGCAGACTGGGATGTGTAAAGGTCATTTTGTGTAAGGTTTGCCAGGTTAGCAATCCCTCCGCCTTTGCCCAAATTTGAGCTTGCACTTCCTATTAAAAATCCAACAACCAAAGAAACTGCTACACCTATAAGCAAAGTAGTTTGGGACCCTTTAAAGGACTGGCACTTGGTACAATGATCCTTCCCTGGGTATGTACATCACCACCTGTGGTATCAATAAATGGAGGTTTTTCTGGCCTGACAGAGACTGTAATGGTTTTTTGCAGGGTAGATGTTTGTACAGATGAGGGAAGGTTTAAGTTAGTGCATGACATGGTATAGGTTGCAGTATTAGTTGGGGGGTTAATATGTCTTATGGTTGTTGCAGATCCCTGGGCAACTAAACTTGAGTTACCAGAAACAGTAGTGCTCCAGTTAGGGTCATTTGAAGGTGATCTTCCCTCAACAGTGGAAGTCCTGGTGCAGGATGAAGAGTGCAGGTTGTTCCACTCAAGCAAAGCAGTAGTATTGTAATCAATGGTGGCATTTGGCAGGTCAGACCCATTAACAGTTAAGTTAATCAAAGGTGATAAACAGTCTTTAGTTAAATTATTTAATGAAAATACATCTGTGTATAGCCCTGAATTAGTATTAGAAGCTCTGACAAGGTAGTGGACTGTAGTATTAGGGTTTGTACCTGTTAAGTCTGTAGCATCATTAAAGTTATATACCCCGGAGAATGCTGGTATACTTAAAGACCGTTATTAGCATGTGCAGATGAATTTATCCCCACTGCTAAATTAGGTGAATTAATCCCCAGACATGATGATATGGGAGTATTAATACTGTATGCTGCAGGTGTTAGACAATCAGGTGTATTAACATAGATATAACTCCAGGAAGATGAGGTAGTAGCAGTATATGCCCTGACATAGTAAAGGTATGTTCCACCACTATCTACTGGAGCATAATCTATCTGGGAGTAGTATGCATAAGCTCCAAATGAGGCAGGGGGAGACCCATCCCTTACCAGTTCATACCCTGTAGCTCCTGAAACACTATTCCAGGCCAGATATGCATATGCATTCTCACCTCCTGCAGGACATGCCCCATAAGCCTGGGTAAATGTAGGGGCTATAGGTGTAAAGCTTAAGTTAGCAGAGGCCTGGGTTCCATTGCTGCAGGAGATAGTAAAGGTATAAGGCTGATTCATTGATCTCACATCAGACCCTGAAGTATTAGGAGTAATTGTTAAGAAAGCATTCCAGTTATTAGAACAGGTTGCACCAGAGGGAATATTAGAAGTACTCCAGGAAATAGTCACATTAGAAACTCCAGTGATTGAAGAAGGGTCAATAGTTAAACTAGCATTTGGAGTATTGTTTATAACATTTGCTACAACTGAAGTCATATTACCCTGAGTCCCACAAGCATTAACTCCAGCTACACCTATTCTGTAGGTTTTTCCTGCTTCAAATTGGGTGCTATTGAACCAATCTGAAGAACTTGTATATGCACAAGTATCCCCATTCTGAGTATTATTATTGCAGGGATTATTATAAAAAGGAGTTGAACCATAATCCTTATCAAGCTCAAATCTATATGAAGTAGCATTAGTTGCATCATACCAATCCATTGTATAGTTGCCCGGGGTTATTGTTCCCTGAGGGACACTATTAAAGGTAATATTACCAGGAGTTCCACAGTTAGGAGGATTACCTCCATTATCACCATACCCAGCACCATTATCACCATACCCAGCACCATTATCACCATACCCAGCATCACCATATACAAAACCACCATCATCACTATATCCATCTTCGGAGTAGCCACTATCACTATAACTATCACTATATGTATCACCCTCTGCCTGTGCAGATATACTTTGTGGCATAATAGTTGCAAAAATGAGAGAAAGCAGAATTAAGCAGGATAAAGAAAACCTCATGGTAATTTGATGGTATATAATAAAAAAAAACAAGTCAACTAAAACTAAAAACCCTTTATGGTAAGGGATTTGCAGAAGCTGAGGAAGAGGCTGGAGAATTTTTAAAATCCGTTCTCATAGCTTTAACTAATGGTATAGACCACCTTTTACTCTTTAAATCATAAGAAGCATTAAGTAGTAATCTGTCGCCCTTCTTAAGGTCTTGTAACACTCCTGTAGAGACTTTTCCGTCTGGTTCTCTAATTAAAATCTTTGTGGAGTCAAGTAAAATAAAATCAGGAGTCCCATCTCCTTTAATATCTGTAATCAGTTGTTGTCCTTTTGGAGTAGACAGAATATCTGATAATTGTCCTGTAAATACATAAGATAACTTTATATCACTTAAATAGGGGTTATCTAGAGAAACTGGAAGATTATTCATAACTTCAGCATTTGCCTCTTTATTATTTAGCTTTTGTATGGAATTAAAATACACCCATCCAAATATCAGTAGAGAAATTGTTCCAACTGTCAGCACTAGAATATAAATTAAAAGGCGATTTGATTTTTGTCCTGGGGTTTGTAGAGATGGATTAGATTGAGTAGATTGGGGAGTGGGCAGAATAGTGGAAGGTGTTTGATCCATAGGATCAGTTCAGCGTAACTCGATCAGTATTTTAATGTCAAGTGCGGGGTTGTGAGTAAAAGATTAGTCAACTTAGAGTTTAATATCAGTACTTATTCTTATCTATTTATCCTGATTGGGCTAGTGTAGTAGCGAATCCAGTTCCTTGGGTAAATTCCAATGTTCCTTTTGTATGTTCAGCGATTTGAATCCGAAGATTTCCACTTACATTATCATTTCGTCCAAACTGAATAACACCTTCTGAATAAAGAACATCACCCTCTTTTCGTGTTCGTTCGGTTCGGGATGGAACAGTCCTGCTACCTTGGTAAAATGTCCAATCACCATTTATACCCTCCAAGTTCACATAAGGCGAGATTGTTGCTTGAATTCTATCAGGACTAATAGAGTGGATAGGTTCAGGAGTATTGAATAGCCTAACACTCACCTGCTGCTGAAGAAAACCTCCATCAGGCCTTTCCATATAATAAACACCGATCTCTATTCGTTTATCTTCCTCTCCCTGAATTGATAATTCACCGGTAACCATTGTCCTTAGAGGGGTTGTGTCTGTAGACCATTTAATATTCGCATCCTGAGGAAGTTTCTCAGCTTTTATTTTCTGATGCATAAAAGCTAAAGCTTTATCCTGCATTGTTACCGGAGCTGCTTCAGATTCAGGCATTGCAGCAATCCCAGAAGTTGTATCTTCAGGAGGTCCAGGGTCTTGGGTAGGAGTATTCGGTTCAGGCTGAGCATGTACATTTCTAGGTATAAAAAGGCCTGCAATAGTAGCTAGACCTACACCTATGAATTTTCTTCTGTTGAGTTCGGGTCTTTCAGGCATATTTTTTATCCTATAAACTATCTATATGCAATTATATAACAAAATTGAATCATTTGCAAGAACTAGTATGATATGATTCATTGTAATATATAAAGATTGAATATAGCTGGGAAATGTTACAAAAAAGAGATTAATCTTATAAGTTAAATGCGATCTAAGTTTAAATTACTTAATTCTACGCATTTTTTCTCATCATAGCTATGCTTACAGAGGCTCTTAATAGCTTCAACTGTTATTTCAGTTTGATCTATGGTTTTATAACCCCAGGTGGCACCTGCCAAACAAAAGAGCTTTGTTTGTTCATCAGGCATCTTTAGACAAGTAGATAAAGAAAAGTTCGGATCAGGTTTTACAGAGTTCATTGTGATGTAACCTAAACCCCTAAAACAAGATTTTTGTTGATCTGAATGATTCAGCCTGAGACAATTATTTCTAAATTTATTAAAATCTTTACTAGTTGTTCTCCATAATCTGGGGATTTCAAGAATGCATGAGTTGACAAAGGGAGCCTTAATAGTCTTGCAGGGTAGAAAAGGATCGTTATCATTAAACAATTTGCGCGCGTCATCCTCAACCGGAGGATTAGGAACAAAGTATTCCATAAACACGCCTGAACTACATCCCACCAGAAGGTTTTTTTGTATTTTTTTACATTGTTCTAAAGCCTCAGAAATTTTATTTCTGCCATAGTATTCAACTAAACCATGTCCTATTCCATGCTGGCACCCGGTATACAAACTCTGTCCTGCCGATAGCAACCAAAAGATAAGTTAGAGTCACAGACTGATATTCCTGAGGCTTTTTTTACCTGGTAAAGTGCTTTGCCAAAAATATGTGCCAGATCATGTCTGGTTCTGAAAGGGCTATTCGCAGTGTCGCGTATAAGCTGATTGTAGACTGATTTAGGATTTTCAGTTTTAAGCTGATTGATAAACTTTTTAAGTTGAACATAATCCAGAGTATAGTTTGTTCCCTCTCCCACAGGACGGTCGAGAGGTTCGTGCTGTTTCTCTTTGAACAGGAGGAAAGCAATTGTTATCAAAAAAAATAAAATTACCCAAACAATAAAGATTGTTCTTGAATCTAATTTCCTAGACATATCCGTTTCCACTCCTCAGGTAAGTCTTTACAAAATTCAGGCTTTTCTGACTGAGGATCTCTAAAAAAATTATTGCTAGTACTAATTAGTCTTTGAAAGCATATTCCTTTTGGGTCAACACTTGATCCTTTTGTGCATAAAGTAAGGGCTTTTTCTTTATTTTTTGTATCAATCTCAAACATTCTACTTGCTGATATCCCCAAGCATTCTCCCGGAAGCGGTTCGGTAAGTTGAGAACAATAATTGAACATAAAATTAACATCTAACTTTAGATTAGATGTTAAAATATTGATAGCTGTTGAGTAACACCTTTGTTTATCTTTAGGATCATAATACTTGCAGTAAATATCTAGTTTTTCAGGATCCCGGAACTGTTTAAAAAATAGAGGCCACATTTGATTTAAGCAGGTAATTTTTTGGTAACCGGTGTATTTATAGCAAAAATCCACCGCCTCTTCTTGGGTTTTAGGCTTAATTTTAGCTACAAGCAGTCTGTCTTCTGCTTCAAGGGGTTGAAATATCTGCATAAAAACGCCCTGGTAACAATTGTAAAACAATGCAGGAATACTATCTGCAACCTTATAGCAGAATTGAATTGAACGTTTAACATTGGCCTCTGTTAAATACATTGCAGCATGACCTAAAGCATGAAAACAGCCTGAGGTTTCAGAGCTTGTTGGGTTCCATAATTCATTTTTCATACAAACAGTTTTGAGATCCTGGCTTAGAAAATTGATTTGCTGGTCACTAAAAGTGTCAGTGTTAAACTTTTCCATGAATACTCCATGAATACACCCATTAGCGCAACCGGCAACAGGGCATTTAGTCAGTACTGATTTCCAGTCATCCGGATTTTTTCGAACTTCCTGTTGGCTTAAATTATGTCCGGTAACATGACAATAGCCATAATCAGTATCAATTTTCTGAACATTCTCTGTTACCTCGAACGACTGTTGCATGGTTAGAAGTTCGGGGGCATACATAAGACTGGGAATCTCTTTTTCATAACAGCCTTGTCTATATTTAAAATCCTTGCAAGTTTCAACAATTTTTTCGGCTATAGATTGTAAGTTTGGAGGAGGTTTCCAAAAAAGAGGAATTTTAAGAAAAAGAGGATTATACCTAAAGTATAAAACAGAAGAAACTAATATTAACAAAAAAATAAAAACTCCTGCTACAGGAGGAATTTTAAGAAAGGGAAATTTCTTTTTTTTCACTAATAAATAATAACATAAGCAGAGTGGATACAGAAAAATTAAAGGTTATTTAGGGAGGTTGCTAGTAACTCCGGCCTGGCACATACTTTTTCCCCGTATATCTGCGAGTGAAGCACAAAATTCTCTAGCCTTAGGGACATCATAGCCTAAGTATGCTACAAGCTTTACTCCAAATCCTCTAAAGCACTCGTCCTTAAGCTCACCTGATTCATGACAAAGTTTGTCGATTTCCTTAATTCTTACTTCGAGATTCTTTTTGATCGCGACCGTCCACCATTGAGCTTGTTGATTTATACAAACAGCCCTAGCATGTTCAGCAACTGTCAAACAGGGAAAATAAGGGTCATTTTCTTCAAAAGTTCGAAGTTTCCCGCGATCCAAAAGCATGGTTTGAAAATTGTATTCCATAAATACTCCATGTAAACAATTTTTAGTAGACTCCTTAATTTCGAGGCCATTACATATTTCTATTGATTTATTTAAGCTGGGAAAATCATAACCGACAGAAGAAAGAATTCCATGCCCGATACCATGCTGACATCCTCCGCCAGTGGAACCTAAGTGCTCAGAACACTGACGGCTTAAATCCTGTACGATATTTAAACCTTCAGTTTGAATGGCCAGGCCCAAAAAACTATGATAACAGCCGGAATCAAATTCGCTGTCACAAACGAAAATTCCTTTTGAGCCCTCATTATTGTAAAGCGCTTCTCCAAAAAGATGAGCCTGATAATGGCGATTTCGAATATCTTTATTTATTATATCTATTTTGAATTCTGAGTAAGCTTTTTCTCCTCCAACTTTTTTAATCAGTTCAGACCATTTGTCATACGCTATTTGGTCTGCTATTTTAGCAAAGCTTACTTTTTGGGGTTTTGTAGAAGTAGACCTTGTTTGCAGTAAGAGAAAACTACCTATTGTTAAACACAAGATTATGGATATTAATATAAACAATAAAATCTTTTTTTGGGGAACGTCTTTTAAGAATTTTTTGAGAACATGGATCATTTAACAATAATGGTACCACGCAGGTAGGGGTTTAAATGATCATGGTATTTCCACGCACCCACTTTTAGAAATTGAAATGTCCAACTGGAAGTTGCATCAATTGGCTGTAGGGGATCAAACTCTGGATAAAGACGGTGTGTGGGGTGTAAATCGGATGCTGGCCAAAAATCTTCTTTGAGCGCTGTTTTAAAAGTTACCGTATCTCCACGGTGAATTGTAATTTCTGCAGGCGAAAATCCTTGCTCATTTAATAATGCTTCATAATTCTTCCCGGTACTAATAATCTCAGGTGATTCTTTTTTTGCTATTATCGTATTTATGATCAAAAAACATCCTAAAAATAACAAAATAAACAAAAAAATTAATGGCAAAATAAAATAAATCTTATAATTCCGCATAAAAGCATTCATTTTAGTACATCAAAAAGTATGATTTCTTTATGTTATCTTTCGATCCTTAAAGTTTTAAGGTTGTAAAGCTGAGGGTGTAGATGTCTCATTTGTACCAGAACCCTCAAGGATGGCAACTCTGGAAACAGACCATTTTTTAGTCTGGACTCCATATTCCAAGGTTATCCTGATTTTAGTACCTTTTATTAAAGCAGAACTCGTTGTATTGGATATCTGGCCATTTCTGTTAATTACAATCTCAGTATCATTGGTTACAAGAAGTTTAGGTAGCTTCTCATTTTTGGGGGTTATAACCAGTTCTCTGGATTCCCCGCTCCCAGTAAGCTCATCTA
>Ga0075715_117_pt2 | contig 18866 bp, 25 predicted proteins | sample RifGroB1_FD_67776 | JGI IMG/M metagenome (GOLD analysis project Ga0075715, IMG submission 67776) | Microgenomates (Daviesbacteria) bacterium GW2011_GWB1_36_5 | reverse complement strand
GGTTTGAGGGGTGTTTATCTATCCCTAATTATTATGGTGAGGTAGATAGATTTATTTGGGTCAGAGTTACTTATACTAATGAGGCAGGCGAGCAGGTTGAGGAAAAAGCCACAGGGCTTTTAGCCTGGGTGATACAGCATGAGGTTGACCATCTCACAGGCAAACTTTTTATGGACCATATTTTAGAAAATAAGTCAAAACTCTATAAAGTTGTGGGCAAAGATGCAGGCGGGTCTGATATATTTGAGCAGGTCACTGTATGAGAATTATTTTTTTTGGGAATACAAAATATTCTGTAATTTCACTGGAAAAGCTTCATATAAAATTTCCTATTTTAGCAGTTGTTACAATTTCTGACAGAATGGTTGGGAGAAAAAAAATTCTGACACCAAGTCCTGTTAAAATTTTTGCCCAAAACCAGGGTATTCAGATTATTGAAGCAGATAAATTAACTGAGGAAAAAATTTCAATGATTTCTAAAATAAATCCGGATTTTTTAGTAGTTGCTGACTATGGGCTAATTCTTCCCCAAAAACTCTTAGATACCCCTAAAATTGCCCCTTTAAATGTCCACCACTCACTCCTGCCCAAATATAGAGGCCCCTCCCCTGCCCCAGCTGCAATCCTGGCTGGAGAAAAAGTGTCTGGAGTAACTATTATAAAGATGGTTGATAAAGTTGATGCTGGAGATATTTTGGACCAAAAGGAGTATGAGATTGCCTCAGATGAAACTACTGATAGCTTACTTAAAGCTTTAAATAATATTGGTGGCGAGCTGGCTGCAGCTGTTATTGAAAGATTTTCTGAGATTGAACCAAAAAAACAAGCTGAAGACAAAGCTACATATTCTAAAATGATCAAAAAAGATGATGGGTATTTTGAAATTGAGAGTCCTCCAGGGCCTGAGATTTTGGATAGGATGATTAGGGCTTATTATCCCTGGCCTACAGCCTGGACTAAGTGGTCCTCCTCCGCTCAGAGAGCTTCGGCGGATAAAAAAGAAAAAGTAATAAAGTTTTTACCAGGCAAAAGAGTGCAAATAGAGGGAAAAAAACCTGTAGAACTGGATGAATTTTTAAGAGGTTATCCTAGTTTCCCTTTACAAACTTTGAATTCCTAAACCTTTGTATATCTAAAGCACACCCTAAAACTGCATCTTTATGATCACGGGACATAGATTTGAGCATTACTAATCTCCTTTGACTAATTAAAGAGTTATCTCCATCAGCTGGTAAGAGCGCATCAAACACAGTTAAAGTATTTTCATCTTCTCCAATAAAGAGAGCAAACTCATTTGTCGCAGCTTCCAGAACAGTTCCCCAAGCAGCTAAATTTGTAGCTGCATTTTGAATTCTAACTATATTTTCAGGGGTTTCCAGTTTTAACTCACCTGATTCTAAACTGAATAATTTATCTCTAAATATCTTTCCTCTCGCAGAATATTCCCTGGCAAAAAATACAGCACTAAGGAGTGCAACTTGCGGCTAAACTCCCTGCCACCTCTGGCTACTTCAATATTCATAATTGCCTGATCCCAGTCTATGGCATTTTCAAGCTCTCTGCCATTTTGCACCATATCTATGGCTGCTATTTTGTTAGTATCATGATCATAAGTTTTAATTTTAGCTAGTGTTTCAAATGAAGTTTTGGGTGAAATTTTAAATATGCGCTCAGCCATACTAGGCCTTTTTAATACAAAGAGTTGAATTAGTCAAGTATTATAGGATTTTAAGCTTGAACAGGAGCTTGGGGCCTGGACATTGAGGCATTAAATGCACTCTTTACTATTCTTAAGCATTTAGTACAAAACTTTTGACCTTTGAAGGTATGAAGGTTTGGGTGCTGTGGTTTTTTAACTATTTGAGCTCTTAAAGGCCACACTGAAGCTCCAGAAGAACCTTTCTGATGTCTTGACCAATTTCTGATCACTGTTTTTTTGTTACACACTGCACACATTGCCATAATCGTGTTAGAATATTAACACAATGAGCCCGGAAATTCTAGCCTTATCTATAGTCATACTTTTGTTCTCTGTAATTGTGCATGAGGTCATGCATGGGCTAATAGCTTTAAGGTTTGGCGACAGGACTGCTGAGCATGCTGGAAGGCTTACCCTCAACCCAATTCCCCACATTGACCCAATAGGTACAATTTTACTCCCCATTTTACTTTTTATTTCAGGCTCCCCTATTTTATTTGGCTGGGCAAAACCTGTACCAGTTAATCCTCTAAATTTCAAAAATATCAGGATGGGAGAGTTTTGGGTATCTGCAGCAGGGATTTTAGCTAACCTGGCCTTGGCAGTAACTGCAGCAGTCTTATATCACATCTTTAGTGCGGTCAATCCAATCCCATTTTTACTGATCCTTTTAAATTTTATGGTTAATATAAATTTACTTTTAGCTGTATTTAACTTAATACCAATTCCACCTCTTGATGGGTCAAAGATTTTGGAATCACAGCTTCCCTATAACTTAGCCAGAAGTTATCAAAAAATTGAGCCTTATGGTTTTTTACTTCTTTTAATGCTTTGGTTTATACCTGTTGGAAGGACTTCACTTTTAAGTTTTATCCTGGGGGGTTCTACAGCTTTTTTAAGGAACCTGCTTGGGCTTTAAGTCTACTCTTTAGCTTCATATATATAAGATTTTACTACTGGGACAATCTATATCAGGTTTGACTTTTTTATGATAGTTTACTAAGATTTGTTTATCACAATTACAAAAAATAATTGTGATAAAGTAGATGGCGAAAGCCCTTTGCCTACTGGCACGTTTGACATTTTGAGGAACTAAATTTTCCTTCTACGATTAAACCTTATACGGGATGACCTGTAGTTCCTTGTAAGTTAACGCTTCTTGGACGGGGTTCCCACCTGTATTTTGGGGGGAAAGGCCTCAAAAAAACGACCAAGTAGGCAGAAATTATATGAATCCACTCCATTCCGGGTGGATTTTTTTAATCTAAACTGTTTTTTCTCTTCTTTTTTTGTTAAAATTACCCTCGAAGCGCCCCCTTAGCTTTAGATAGTTACACGCGAAGCGGAACTATCGCAAGATAAGGGTAGCGAAGCGCCCCCTTAGCTTAATGGTAAAGCAGCTGTTTTGTAAACAGTCGACAACAGTTCGATTCTGTTAGGGGGCTCTCATTTCCAAGTTTTTTTTGTTTTCCCAAAATTCCGTAGGAATTTTGAAAGGAGAAATTGATGGAAGTTGAAGCAATTCAGAAATTAGGGAAACTGAAATCGAATTTCGACGTGCCGACATAGCTTAGTGGTAAAGCACTTCATTGGTAATGAAGAGACCGTGAGTTCGATCCTCACTGTCGGCTCTGTTTTCGAAGTCTAAACGACTTCGACCGAATACCAAGTTAATTATTCATCATCCGTTCGTTGTTGTACAGCTATAATAATACCTTTCTTGTTGCAAAGTAAGCTCAATTTAAGGTAGAATTCTTTCTATGGCTAAAAAAGATGCAAGGCAAAGTTTTGGTTTGGAATGTGGTGATTGTAAATCCAGAAATTACATTACCCAAAGAAATACTACTCAAACCACTGAAAAAATAGCATTAAAAAAATACTGCAAAGAATGCAGAAAAACCACTCTGCACCAGGAATTTAAGTTAAAGTGATTTTTTTTTGAATCTTCCCAGATTTTAGCATATACTATACAAGTTTAGGCTCGTGGTGAAATGGTATCACAGCAGTCTCCAAAACTGCTTTTCCAGGTTCGAGCCCTGGCGAGCCTGCAAAATAGACTTATAGTTTGACAACTCTATAAACTTCCACTAGAATACACTTTGATGATAAGAGAAGCGGATTATGACTATCATGCCGAGTTTTTTCGGCAACCTACAGAAACATTAAAGGAACTCGAGGAACAACGTGATAAAGCTGGAGAATCGCTGGAAGCTCTAGAAGCAAGGATTGTTGGGACAGAACATTTCACCTTTGAAACTGCTACAGAAATTGCTGTTAACCATATTTTTCAGGATGGTCAGTTTAGCGAGGCCAGCGTAAGAATCGCTTTTCTAGAACAGAACTTTAGTAAAGTTGAAGATTCACTTAAGCATGTTATGTTAATGGATTTTAACACTCGTTTGGCAGCTGAAGGATTATTTGTTCCAATGAAAATATATTTAGAAGATACAGCAGATCAACAATTTACTCTTGCTCAAATGATTGATCATAAACAAGGATCACAAAAACTTACCCATCTTGGTAATAAATATAGAGAAATGACTGCAGTTATTCCTGATCGAGGTCAACCATTAGATATTATTAAACTACTTAGTAATTCTGATAGCTTTTCATGATGTAGTTATCTCAGAGTATAGATTTTGATTAGGTAGTAAAGAAATCAAAAGAAGTTTTAGTTCAGACATTGAGTAACTTCTTCTATTAATTTATCAGATGAGACTAAAACTTGATACTCTTTTTTTAAATTTTCTAAATCAAGTTTAACTTCATTACCCTTCCAATCTGTAATTATTCCTCCTGCTTCTTCTATAATTAATTTAACTGCTGCAATATCCCAGATAAATACCCTCCCAAACATTGCTAAATCAAACTCATTTTTTGCAACCTGGATAGCTGTTAAAACTGAAGATCTTGATTTTTCTGATGATTTAATTTGAGGATCTAAAATTTTTAAATTCTCAGTAACTTTTGCTTTGGCCTCTTCTGAGTATCCTGAGTTAAACCCAATTTTTGCATTTTTTAATAAAGTTTCATTGACTTTTAACTCTACTTTCTTATCATTAATTATTTTATATGCTCCTTCACCTTTTTTTGCATAAAATATCTCATCTGTTTTAGGTTTATAGACCATCCCTTCTGTTAAGACTCCCTCAAAAAGATAAGCAATGGAAATACAAAAAGAGTCCAGACCCTCAATATAGCTTGAGGTTGAGTCCAAAGGATCAATTATGAAAAGATTGGGTGCAAATACACTTATATTGTTATCCTCTTCTTCCCCTATAAACCCTGAGTCAGGAGTTGAATTCCTTAAGGTCTTAATAATTATTTTTTGGCTTTCCAAATCTACATTTGTAACAAAATCTTTAGGGTTTGATTTTGTAGTAATTTTTAAATTTTTCTGAAAAAATTCAAGCTGAAGTTTTGCAGCAAGCAAACATGCTTCAAGTAGTTTAGGATACATCTTATTAAAAGCTTACCTTAATTCTGGCAGACTGAACAAATGATGTTGTGCCATTGGTTGAGTTAAGTTGAAGCTTATATGTTTTAGATCCTGATGCTAAGCTGAAGGATCCTGATGATCCAAGTGAATATTCTGTGGTTGTCACTGATAAATCTGTGCTTGATACATTTGAACCATCAGTGGAATTATATAACCTTGCCTGAATGCTTCCACCTGGCTGGTTTAGCCTTATACTTGCCTCTAAAACTGCTGATTTATAACCTGAATAATTTGAAGAATCTATTGTCACCTCATAACCTGGGATTGTAGTCCAGTTATTCCCTGACATTTGGGCCTCCCCTGCCCCAACAGGAATATATTCCGGAGATTTTGTTGTTGTAGAGGCGGTAGTAGAAGTTGAAGTGGTTGAGGATGGAGATGGTGAGGCTGTATCTTTTAAAGCAGCAATCTGGCTTCTTAAATCAATTATAGCTGTCTCTATTGTCCTGATTCTTGAATCATCAACAGAAGTGACATTTTTAGGAGGAAATGAGGGTGAGGCAGAAGCTGCAGGAAGAGCTGTTTCAGAGGATGGGGCCTGAGTTAAAGGGACAGATGAAGCAGTAGAGTTTGTTGAATTTTGAGTTTGAAGATTGGCTGCAGGTTTACCAGGCAAGAAAACAGATTTAAAAACTATAAATAGAGCAATTGCTGCTACTGCAATTAATGGAACAAGAATTTTAAACATCTATATTTATAATACAACAAAAATGTTAAAATAATTTTCTAATGGAAGAATCCAGTGGAAGGAAACTGCACAAAGAAGCAAGTATTGCAAGAGAAAAAGGAGATTTTCTAAAAGCTTTGCAATTATCAGATGAAGCCTTAATTGCTTACCAGTCTGATAAAGATTATTCTGGTTTTGCAGAGATTTTAGCTGAGAGGTCATTAAATTTAAGACATTTAGCCCAAACTCTTGAGGATAATAATTTTTTAAGTGTAGCAAAAGGAGAGATGTCAGCTTCAGTTGAAGTTGCCAGGAGTTTAAACAGTGATGAGGCTTTAGTCCAGCCTCTCTTTAATTTAGCTAAAGTTTTAGAGGATTTAGGTGAGAATGAAAATGCTGTCCAGAGTTATAGGGAGACAGTCAGCAAAGGAGAGATAACACTTTCAAAAACAAAGCCTGCAGCTTTGGCAGATATTAAGCTGCATTTAGCAGTTTGCGAATTCAAAAATGGTAATAGAAGCAGTTTGGAAAGAGCAGAACAGGCACTCCTGGACCTTCAAAATGCCCAAAGTCAGAGTGATTATGACCACAAAGATTCCTCTTACAATGATCTGGACTTTTATCCATCTTCTGAAAGTTATAACTTAAAAGTCTGGGTTAGCGGCGCTCATATGAAACTGGCAGAAATATTAAGGGAAGTAGATTTAGAAAAAGCAAAACACCATTTAGAAGAGGCCAAGAAAGTTTTAGATACTGATGAGAGACTTATTTTAAGATTTAAACAGTGGCAGAAGCTTGCAGCAAAGTTTTCCTGAAATATTCTTGCTAACATCTTCATTTCGGGGTATTCTTAATATAATGCCCAGATTTAAGCTATTAGTTTTTGCGAATGCAAGAGCTTTGCTCATTAGTTATGAGTTCATAGATCATAGTAAGACAAAGAAGTCAATGAACAACAAACTACAAGCGAAGCGTACTCATAACTTCTTTGGCTTCACATTAATTGAGCTTATTATTGCTATAACTATTGTGGGAATTATTGCAGCAATTGGTTTTTTATCCTATTCCCAATCTCAGATTGTAGCCAGAGACTCTAAAAGAAAACAGGATTTACAGGAGATAGCAAAAGCATTGCAGCTTTATTATGGAGATTTTAGGCAGTTTCCCTGTACTAATAGCTGGCAGCACAGTTCTAGTACTGCAGGAACAGTCTGGATCACCAATGACACTGCAGTATGCAATAACACTGCTCCTTCCTTAAGTTCAAGTTATATAAGCAATCTTCCAAATGATCCTACCTCTAATACTACGGGCAATCCAACGTCAGAAAATGTAATGGGATATCATTATTGGTCTTCAGCTTGCGGCGGAATACCTGCCGGACAGTATTATGTTTTGGCTACCCAGCTGGAAAACCGCAGTGATCCAGACAGAAATGAACTTAAACCTAACCGCTGGTGCGATGACACTTTGTTTTATGGAGCTGGAGCCACAGTAGCTTTTCCTGCCTATACTTATACAGTTGTAGGAGGAAGATAAATGATGATCAAACTTAACTCAAATAAAGGATTTACTCTGATAGAACTTTTGGTAGCAATTTCTATAATAGCTATTATTTCTGCTGTGGGATTTACATCTTTCAATGCAGCTCAAATCAGAGGAAGGGATGCTAAAAGGAAGCAGGATTTAAGGGCAATTTCTGTAGCATTAGAAATTTACAGGCAAAAAAATGGCAGGTATCCCTGCACAAACGATTTAGTTAACCAAGGCTGGCAAAATAGCACTAACAGCAGTGCATCTTTTTGGTTAACAGATGCCGCTAGGGTAGATTTTCCTTTTTGCGGATCAGCAGCCTTCAATACAAATTACATAAATCAACTTCCTATTGATCCTTCAAATAATTCTGGTTCTACAGCCTGGGATGGTGCCTATGGGTATTCATATTTTAGTAGAGGTGATTGTGCAAGCCCTTACAATATTCCAGGTAATTGGTACTATTTGGTTACAAGGCTGGAGAATGCCCAAGATCCTGATGCAAAAGCCAGCCAGAATTTAAAAAAATGTGATGGAAACATAGTAGATAGAGGATATCCAGGTGTCTTTGTAATCATTGGAGGTTTGTAAGAAATATTTTCAGTTGGCCTATTCATCAGTTGCTCACTTTGCTAAATTCATAGTATCCTTAAACATATGCCCACTGATCCGCCCAAAGAACACCATGAACATAATCCTTTAGTTTTCCCGGACAATTTTTTGTGGGGAACTGCCACCTCTGCCCACCAGGTAGAAGGTAATAATGTTTACTCTGACTGGTGGGAATGGGAACTTATGAACCAGCCCCCTGAGAAAAGGTCTGGTAGGGCAGCTGATCAATATAATAAATTTGAACAGGATTTTAGCCTGTTAAAAGATCTGAACCAAAATGCCCACAGATTATCCATTGAATGGGCAAGGATTGAGAGTGAGGAGGGAAAGTTTAACCAGGCTGAGATTGAGCATTACAGGAAAGTATTAAAAAGTCTTAAAGATAAAAATATTAAGGTTATGCTGACACTCTGGCACTTTACAATACCCAGGTGGCTTGCAAAAAAGGGAGGATGGGAAAATTCAAAGACAGTAGATTATTTCACAAGATATGTAAAAGAGGTTGTGCCTCTTTTGGATGAGTTTGTGGACTTTTGGATTACATTAAATGAACCAGGGATCTATACTTATATGGGTTATTTAATTGGTTACTGGCCGCCCCAGGTAAAAAATAAGTTTAGGGGGTTTAGGGTGGAGTGGAACTTAGCAGCGGCCCATAAAAAAACATATAAATTAATTAAAAGCCTATCTACTAAACCTGTTGGGGTGGCAAATAATGTCCAGAGTTTTCATTCTGCCCATAAACATTCTCTGGTTGAACAAATAGCTGTTTATTTTTCAGATATTATCGGGAACCATGCTTTTTACAAATTAACTAAGGGGCACCATGATTTTATAGGGGTTAATTATTATTTCCACCATAGGATTAATAAAAAAAATGGGCTTTTGCCAGGGGTTGAAGATGTAATCCACCAGGCCAGGGAAGTTTCTGATTTAGGCTGGGAGGTTTATCCTGAAGGGTTATTTGATGTGTTAATTGATTTATCAGACCACAAACCAATTTATGTAACTGAGTGCGGGATTGCCAGTACCAATGATGACAGGAGGACCAGGTTTTTAATTTCTTATTTAAATGAAGTTTACAGGGCAATTAAAGCAGGGGTTAATGTTAAGGGGTTTTTTTACTGGTCATTTATTGATAACTTTGAATGGGCAGAAGGGTTTGACCCAAGGTTTGGGCTGGTTGAAATAGATTACAAAACCCAGGAAAGAAAGGTCAGAAATTCTGCTTTTGTTTACTCAGAAATTGCCAAATATAATAATATTCCCCACACACTTTTGAAACTTTTGGGACACACTGTCAGAGTTTCTGATGTTTTGTGCAACCAGCACGAAGGCGGACCTAAAGCCCTTTGTGAACACATATAAGAATGACCAATGTCCAATGCACAATTAACAATTAATATAACTTCTCGTTCAACAAGGTTTGCAGTCAGTATTATCAAACTAGCAAATTTATTACCCAGAACACCGGCTGGATTTGCAATAGCATCGCAAATTGTAAGATCAGGAACTTCAATTGGAGCTAATATTCATGAGGCACAAAGTGCTTCATCAAAAAAAGATTTTATTCACTGTTCGACCATTGCCCTTAAAGAAGCCAGAGAAACTCTTTATTGGTTAACTGTAATTTTTGAAACAAAATTAGTATCTAATACTAACTTAGATTCCTTACTGAAAGAGAGTGACGAACTTGTAAGAATATTGTACTCAATTATTAAAAAGGCTAAACTAAATTCATCATTGATAATTGATCATTGATAATTCAAATGTCACATTTGCCCTTTACCATACTCGCATACTTTCTTAATGGTATTGCTGTAACTGTTGATAAGTTTTTGCTGGTTAAACACATCCCCAACCCTTTAATTTATATTTTTTATTACTCCCTGGTTAGCTGTGTCATACTTCTAGCAACCCCTTTTACTAAATTTCCAAGTTTTGAGGTTTTATTTTTAGCCTCAATTTCTACCCTTTTGTGGACAACTGGAGCTTATTTAATGTTCCGGGCCCTCCAGATTGGGCTTTTATCAAGGGTGATCCCAATAATTGGGACTTTAATCCCCCTTTTTCTGCTGATTGATTCCTCGTTTAATGGGACCATTAATTTAAATGAGACCTGGGCAGTTTTATTTTTTATTTTTGGGTTAATTTCTTTAACAATCTTTGACTGGAAGGGAAAAATTAGTCTTTCAGAGGTTGTCTTAGAAGTAGGATCTGCACTTTTTTTTGCAATTTCCTACATCATCTTAAGGCAGGCTTATCTTCAGGAGAATTTTTTAACTGTTTTTGTCTGGTCCAGGCCAATTTTAATCCCTGTTGGAATAATTATTTTATTGGTACCAAAGCTTAGAAGAATTGTTTTAGCCAAAGAGGGTCCCAGACTTAAATTTTTTTCAAAAGCAGGGGCTCTCTTTGCAATTGGCCAAGTAAGCGGAGGGACCTCTGAGCTTTTGTTAACTTTTTCTATATCTTTAGCAACACCAGCTTTGGTCAATTCACTTCAGGGAACCCAATACATTTTTCTTTTTATACTGTCACTTTTTCTTGCCAAAAAATTCCCTGAAATTTATAAAGAAAATCTTTCCAGGGTGGTGATAATTTTCAAAATTCTGGGAATATTTTGTATTGGAGCAGGACTTTACATTCTGGCTTATTCATCTTTTAGTCAAAAACCCAAACTTGGCATTACTTATTCTCCAAGATATGCGCTGGAATTAGGGCTTGACCCAAGGGAAAATTTTAACAAGGCTCTTGATGAGTTAAATATTAAACGCTTAAGGCTGCCCGTTTATTGGGATGAAGTTGAAAAAGTTGAGGGGGAGTACGATTTTTCTGAAGCAGATTATTATTTAAATGAGGCTCAAAAAAGAGGGGTAGAGGTAATTTTAGTTTTGGGCTATAAACAGCCAAGGTGGCCTGAGTGTTTTCCACCTTCCTGGACAAAAGGCTTAAGAGAAGACCAGCTTCAAAGCAATATTTTAAAACTTATAGATTCAGAAGTTAACCATTTTAAAAATTATTCAAATATTAAGGTCTGGCAAATTGAGAATGAACCATTTTTGGATTTTGGAGACTGCTCTGATAACCCACTTTCAAAACAGTTTGTTTCTAAAGAGGTTGAACTGGTCCGCGATTTAGATTCAAGGCCTATTTTAATTACTGACTCAGGGGAGTTAACTAATTGGGTAGACTCAATGAAAGCAGATGATATACATGGGATTTCACTTTACAGGTCTGTCTGGAACCCACTATTATATAACACTATCACCTATCCTTTCCCGCCAATTTATTACAAAGTTAAAGCAGATATTGTTAAAAAAATAGTTGGAAGGCCTAACCAGGAAAGCATTGTGGCAGAACTGCAGACTGAACCCTGGGTTCCTGCCCAGGAAACTATTTCTTCCTGGGATGTTTTGGAACAATCCAGAGTTTATCCATCTAAAAATTTAGAAAAAAATGTGGAATTTGCAAAAAATACAGGTTTTAAAAGTTCATACCTTTGGGGAGTTGAGTGGTGGTATTTTATGAAAGAAAAGGGGCATCCTGAATATGTGGAGGAAGCAAAAAAGTTATTTGAATGAAAAAGTTTAGAATTTCTAAAGAATTTAGAGCCAGGTTTTCTGAAAAACTAATGGATTTAGGCAATTTAGCTGGAGCGGCATTAATATTTGGCCAATTTATATCTGGCCATGAATTCTCTGTATCCCACTTTCTTGCGGGGTTGTTGGTGATGGCTCTATGTTATATAATGAGTTACATAGTTAACCCTTAAGAGAATTCAAAATGCAGGTAGATAATTTAACTCTATTTCTATTGTCAATAGCAGCCTTGGTTGTTATAGGCGGAATAATTGTCAAAAAATTCAGCAAATAGACTATATTCTCCCTCTTTCTTTTAAAACAGTTCTAGATTAAAATATCCATATTCTGCCCCGTGTTTTCCTACTTAGGGTGCCAGCCCAACTCTTTAGGTGAGGAATTATTTTTTTAGATTTATGCTTAATGGCCAGACGGAAAAATAAACTTAAAACCCAGCTAAACTTTTTGCTCCTCCCCATACTTTTTCTCGCCTGGATTTTGGTTAAACTTGGCCAAACTTTTTTAAAATTAATTAATTTACTCATTTCCTTTATAGCACTTATTGATTTTAAATTTTTCTTTAATGCTCTTTTAAATTTTACAAAATCTTTTAAATTCCAAAAAAAGAAGACAAAAAAAGCTAAAAAGAAAGCTCATATAAAAACTCCTGCACCAGGATGGAGCTTTTCCAAGACTTCCATATCTTTGACACTGCTTACTCTAACATTTGCAGCTTCACTCTATTTAGGCTTGCATTTAGTCCAGGATTTACCTACTCCAGCCAGCTTAAAAGAGTCACAGAGCCCGGTGACTACAGAATTTTACTCAAGGGATGGGACTTTAATTTACAGGCTTTATGAGGACAGAAACAGGACTCCTGTCAGTTTAGATAGCATTCCAGACCACTTAGTTAAGGCTACTATTGCCATGGAAGATAAAAATTTTTATGGGCATTTTGGAGTGGATGTGTTTGGAGTAGCCAGGGCACTGTGGAGCTATACCCAGACAGGGGAGGTCCAGGGTGGTTCAACTATTACCCAGCAGCTTATTAAAAATACCCTTTTAACTCCTGAAAGGACTGTTGAAAGAAAAGCAAAAGAGGTAGTTTTATCTTTATGGACTGAGAGGATTTACAGCAAGAAAGAGATTTTAGAGATGTATTTTAATGAAGTCCCTTATGGAGGACCTGCCTGGGGAATTGCTGCTGCTGCGCAGACTTATTTTAACAAAGATGTTAGGGAGTTAGATCTGGCAGAGAGTGCTTTTTTAGCAGGGCTTCCAGCCTCCCCCACCACTTATTCACCTTATGGCTCAAACCCGCAGATGGGGAAAGCAAGACAGAGGTCAGTATTAAGAAGAATGGTTGAGGAAAACTTTATCTCACAAGATGAAGCCCAGAGAGCTTATGATGAAACATTAAATATTAAAGCCCCCCTGGATGAAATTAAAGCTCCTCATTTTGTTATGTATGTTAAGAATTTACTATCCCAAAAGTATGGTGAAAGAAAAGTAGTAAGAGGAGGGCTGCGGGTTACAACTACAATAGACCTGGATATGCAAAAGAAGGCTGAAGAGATTGTAGAGAAAGAGATCAGCACTTTAGGTTATCTAAATGTCACAAATGGGGCAGCTATGGTGACTGATGCAAAAACTGGACATATTTTAGCTATGGTTGGTAGCAAAAATTATTGGGACCCAAAATTTGGCAATTTTAATGTGGCTACAGCATTAAGACAGCCTGGATCTTCCATTAAACCTGTAACTTATACCACAGCTTTTATGAAGGGATATACACCTGGAAATATACTTTTAGATACACCTGTAACTTTCAGAAATGCCTGGGAGAGCTACTCACCTGTAAACTATGATGGAAAATACCATGGTCCAGTTTCTATCAGGACTGCATTGGGCAGTTCTTATAATGTGCCTGCAGTTAAGATGCTTTCTATAGTGGGGATTGCTGATATGGTCAAGGTGGCCAAAGACATGGGGATTTCTACCTTTGAGGACTCTTCCAGGTTTGGGCTATCTTTAACTTTGGGAGGTGGGGATGTCAGGCTAATTGACATGATGACAGTTTATGGGACTTTGAGTCAGATGGGGGTAAGGTATGATGCCCAGCCAATTTTAAAATTAACTGATTATACAGGCAAAGTTTTGGAGGATAATACTGCACCTTTGGGAAAAAGGGTAATTCCAGCTGGTGTAGCTTACATGGTAAGCAGCATTTTAGCTGACAACAAAGCCAGGACTCCTGCATTTGGGAGCAGTTCCCTTTTAAATATTTCAGGACATATTGTGGCTGCAAAAACTGGTACTACTGATTCCAAGAGGGATAACTGGACCTTTGGGTATACTCCGGAGCTGGTGGTGGGGGTTTGGGTTGGAAATAATGATAACTCCCCTATGAATCCTGCCCTAACCTCTGGAGTGACTGGAGCTGCACCAATCTGGAATAAGATCACCACCCAGGTTCTAAAAGACAAGCAGAATTTAGCTTTTGAAAGGCCTGCAGAGGTGACAGAGCTTTCTGTTGATGGGAATAAGGATTTTGCATTAAAAGGGGTTTCTACAAAATCTATAGTGGGGCTTGGCAGAAGAAGAGTAAGAGATGAAAAAGAAAACCTGGAAAAAGAAGTGATTACTTTTACAGACCCATTTTCAACATTCCAGTCAGACCAAACAGGACAAATCCAGATTGTCCCCCCAAACCCTTAAATTCTTACACAAAAATTAATTATTTGGAGTAAAATAACCACTATGTCAGAAAGAGAAGGCGGTCCAGGTTTACCTGAAAAAGCAGTCAGATATCCTTTATCAATCTTACTTTTTGCTGCTTCTATGATTGAACTTGTTCATTTAAATGTTGTAGTTGCAGCTGTAGAAGGTATCCTTGGGTATGTTGCCTGGCCAAAATCTCCAAAATCCCAATCTGCTTAACCTTTACATTAATTCTATCAATCCTGAATTGATCTAATTAGTTTTACCTAGCTGGACTGTAAAAAATGGGATATATCTTTGCTCCAGTAAAATCTCAAGGTCATGTCTAACTCCTGCTAAAGTCTGAAGGTAACCACCTGCTACTCTGGATTGAGCATAGAAGTTTAAACTATCTGCCAGGGTTAATTCCTGATAAGAAGCCAGGTCTTTAGTTCTATAAGATCTTAGAGTAATTTCAAATTTCCCCTCATCACTGGCTAGAGTAGATAAAAGCTGACCTTTTTGGGTATAAAAGTAAACAATACTGTCTCTGGATGGAGTTCTCTGACCAGTCACCAAGGAGCCTTTATAACTTCTAGAGGGCGGTGCATCTTTTGAAAGTGAGGGGGCTGTTTTAGATTTATAGACTGATGAGTCATTGTTAATCTTAAAGTAATATTCTGTGTTAGGCTCAAGATTGATTTAGATGAAATTTTAAAGCAAAAACCGCTTGCACTGGTGGTAGAAAGAATTGGAGACAAGTCTTTAGATACTGTTTCCTGTGGAGAAATTAATTAATTCAGTTTTATCTTCAGACTAATATCTTTATTTTAGGATAACCCAGCCTCTTAGATCTTTTTTAGTAAACTTTATGGGTGAAGTAATGAATTGTTCAACATTGGAGATAAAAATAATTGTGGCATACTTTGCATTTTGGTGTATTTTAAAAAATTTATCATCTTCTTCCAAAGATCCCAAAGATAATTTTTTTCCATAAACTTTTTTAATATTATCCCAGTCTGAGGCTTCCAAGCCTTCTATATATATTACTTTTTTTACTACAAACTGCCCTACTATATCTTCTCCTGGAGGTTTTAAATAAACTATATCCCCTATGCTGACTGTTCCAAAGGGGGAAATCCTTTTTTGGGAAAATCTGGTTTCTATAGTTTTTTTGCCTGAAAAGACCTGTTTTATAGCAGAGTTTGATAAAATAGCAATGTGTTTCATTTCTGGCTGGATTATACTATGAATATTAAGGATGTAACAGCTTTTTAGCTGCCCTTTGCCAAAGTGGAGCTTTTTGTCCAACTAGCATTTCTAAGTCTACATTTTTACCTGTTCTTAATTGAAAAATGTAGACTGCGAGTGTACTTTTGGTCCCATCTATAAAATCAGATAGAGGTGCATTTGGATATTTACTGCCTGGAACAACAAATGCCGGTTTTGGAATAATTCCAAGATGCAGCTTCCTAATTATATCTTCTATATAATTTGCATAATCACTATTGGCTTCTCTAAAAAAGTCTGGATTAGATTCATAATTTGCGGCTGCATAAGCAATAGACAAATCCTGACCATTATCTGTTAAACCGCCTGTCCATAAACTTTTACCTTCATGAAATATCTTTAGTTCAGCCAGCTTCTTTGCATCCCAAGTTTCATGTTTCCAAATTGGGTAATGTGAAATCAATGTTAAAACATAATCTGTAACTTTACCATTTTTAGACCTCTCTGCGTCTTCATATAGCTTCTGCACTTCTTGTGGAGTTAACGAAAAGCCTATATTAGGTTTGGTTTCTAAGGTGTCAATCATAAGAAAATAATAGCATAAATATTAAAAAATATGCTAAAGTTAAGCCTATGAAACTACTACACCACCACTATAATTTTTGTTCCAGGTGTAAGGGAGATTTAGAGGAAAAATCTGAGAAGTTATTAGTCTGTAAAAAATGCAAATTTCACTTTTACATTAATCCTATTCCCTGCAATGGGCTGATTTTAGAAAATGCCCAGGGTGAGATTGTACTTATAAGAAGAAAGTATGATCCTGGTAAAGGGATGCTTGATGTCCCTGGCGGGTTTGTGGATATTGATGAAAATTTTGATCAGTCACTGGTTAGGGAAATAAAAGAAGAACTTGGGTTTGAATTAAAAGATTTTAAGTATTTAGGTTCATATAAAGGCAGGTATTTATTCCAGGGTATAAATTATTACACTGTTTGTGCAACATATACAGCTAAAGTATTAAAAGAGGAATTCCAGGCTTTAGATGATGTAGGTGAGATTGTGAAGTTTAAACCAAATGAAATTCCTATGGAAGAAATTGCGTTTCAGGCAGTCAAAGATGCACTTAGTGACTATTTAAAGAAGAAATAATATAATAGGGAAACTTCTCGAGTCGCTGCGCTCCCTCGAAGAATATTGTTCGAGCGTAGTCGAGAACTACAAATATATGAAAATAGTTGACTTTTTATCCGAAGTTAGGGTAGAATTACTAAAGGTTGTTTGGCCCAGCCGGGAACAAACAATCAGGCTTACAGTTATGGTAATTCTAGTTACCCTGATTGTAGGCTTTTTTTTGGGCGGAATAGACTTTTTATTAACAAAGCTTGATGCTCTAATTTATGTCAGATGATCAAAACCAGTTAAATCAGAACAACTCAGAAGACTCTGATAAATCAGAGGGTCAGATAGTCAGTGAGCCAGAAGTAACAGGGGAGCCGGAAGATTCGAATGAGTCGGAAGAGTCGAAGGTGAGCGAAGCTCCGGCTGACGCAGTAGAAGAAACTCCTGTTGCTGCGGAAGAATTTGTTGCACCTGAAAGTGCAGATCAGGCAGTAGAAAATGTCGAAGGAAATGCTGCAGAAGATGTTGCTGATTCTGTCATTCCGAGCCACAGCGAGGAATCTCAAGATTCAAAAGAAGAGATCCTGAATCAAGTTCAGGATGACGGCGTTGAGGCTACACCTCAAGAAAGTGATGATAAGAGTGGTCAGAATGACAATTTAGAAGCAGAGAGTGAAGGGTCTACCGCTGACAGTCTACAGTCTACCGAAGATGCAGAAGTCGGTAGTCAGAAGACGGAAGACAATACAGAAGATGAAGAACCTGCTCCGCTTCCCCCAGCTGAGGCCCAGAAGGGCAAATGGTATGTGGTGCACACCTTTGCAGGACATGAGAACAAAGTAAAAGCTGCTTTAACCCAAAGAATTGATGCAGAACATTTAGAAAACAAAATTTTCCAGATTCTGGTTCCTACTCAAGATAAAATTGAGATCAGGGCAGGTAAAAAAGAGACTGTAAAAGAGAAAATTTTCCCGGGATATATCTTAGTTTTAATGGAACTTGATGATATATCATGGCTGGCTGTGAGGACAACTCCAGGGGTAACTTCATTTGTGGGAATGGGTAATAAACCAACCCCTGTTTCTAATGCAGAGATAGCTTCTATAATTAAATTTACAACCCAGGGAGCAGCACCAACTTTTAAAGATGTCTTTATGGTTGATGATACTGTAAAAATTATTGATGGCCCATTTGCAGAGTTTATAGGTAAAGTAGATAGTGTTGATAAAGAAAAAGGCAGGGTCAGGGTTTTGGTTTCTATCTTTGGCAGAGAAACTCCAGTTGAACTAGACTTTTTACAAGTACAGAAGCTATAATTCACACCTATGGCAGCTAAGAAAATTAAAACATATATTAAATTAACAATTCCAGCTGGGACAGCTACTGCAGCTCCTCCAGTGGGTACAGCTTTGGGCCCTCATGGCCTGCCTATTATGGACTTTGTTAAAGCTTTTAATGAGAAAACTAAAGATAAAATGGGCAATGTTTTGCCTGTAGTTATCACAGTTTATGAGGACAGGACATTTTCATTTATTACCAAAGAACCCCCCATTGCTGAAATGATCAAAAAGGCCTTAAATTTAGAAAAAGGGGCTGGAAAAGCAGGGCATGAGACTGCAGGGACTTTGAGCAAAAAACAGGTTGAGGATATTGCTTCTGCAAAGCTTCCTGATTTAAATACTAAAAATGTAGCTCAGGCTTCTAAAATAGTTGCTGGTGTAGCCAGAAGCATGGGTGTAAAAGTGGCGGCTAACTAAATTTTCTAATTGACTTCATAATCAATCTTCATTTATTCTTAAGTTAATGCCTAAATTAGGACAAACAGGGGTCGCGCACATAGCTCTAATTATTCTCCTTCTGGCAGGGATTATTTTAGGTGTATTTCTTGTTAGCCAAAGAACAAATATTCTCCCTCATGCACAAGAAGCAAATCAAATTGATGAGCAGGAAAATACAGATGAGGAAGAAGCCAGCTTACCTTATTATAGAGTAGGTGATGTTAATGGGGATGGTAAGCTGACAGAAGAAGATATAGTAGAATTGAAAAAATATCTAGACTTAGATATTGCTAGCATCCAAAAAGCGGATGCTGATGGTGATGGGAAGATTACTTTAAATGACTACAATATTTTGACTGAGTGGGTGAAAAATGGTTATCCTGGACCAAGCTGCAAACCCAGACCAGCCTGTTTGGATGCAAACCCTGCCTGTTATATTGTACAGTCT
>Ga0075715_118_pt1 | contig 23471 bp, 28 predicted proteins | sample RifGroB1_FD_67776 | JGI IMG/M metagenome (GOLD analysis project Ga0075715, IMG submission 67776) | Microgenomates (Daviesbacteria) bacterium GW2011_GWB1_36_5 | reverse complement strand
ACAGGGTTTTGTAAGATACGATGGAGGTGTGATTTACTCACAGGTTTGTTCTTACGAGTTCTCAAACCCCATCCAAATACCATATCCGTCATTACACCGAGAGAGTATTTTCCAGTAGCATATTCCGTGAACATTCTGGCTACTAAGTCCTTACGTTCTGGGTCTGGGTAAATGTTGATTGCTCCATTTACTTTCTGATTGGTATAACCAATTGGAGCGAGATTGGGAAATTCTCCACGCTCATATTTCTGTCTGATACCACGCTTTACAACTTGGCTCAAATCATCCGAAGATTTTTTTGCCATACTGAACTCAAGATTCATGTAAAACTTATCGTCTGGGCTGTTGTAATACTGCTTTGAGGGTGTATCCAACTGCTTTATCTTGCCTTCGTCCATCATCCAGATGAAATCTCCATCATCTTTTGAGTTTCTGGCAATTCGGTTTATATGCCAAACTAAAACTGCATTTGCATAACCTGCTTTAATTTTCTCGAGCATCTCATTGAAGACTTCTCTGCCTGGCTTGAAAGCAGATTTACTCTCAAACAATGGTTCACCAACAATCTGGAGGTTATTTCTCTGGGCATATTCTTGGAGTTCCCGAATCTGTGAGGGTATGGATAGCACTTGTCTATCCTCATCTTCTGAAGACTTACGGCAGTAGAGGAAGTATTTTAGTTTTGGGTTTGGACTTGTAATCATATTTTCACTCAAATGCCCCCGCAAGTTGTGCTCAGAACGGTGAAGTCCTGTCTTACGAGGGCATTAAAAAACTTCACCTATTTTCTCTGAGCACAGTTTCATTATTTCAAGTTTTGAGTTCAGTTGCAAGCTATTTCTAGCCTCATAATCTCACAAAAAAACTACAGTAACTATTACTTACAAGTAACAATGACAAGTAAAGTAAAAAATATGTATAGTAACTAGCAAGATATCCAATTAAGGGAAGGTGTTACTATACTAGTTCCTATATCCTACAGAGTTACTATGTTCCCTTCGTGCCTTGCTCGTTTATAGCTTTGAAATAAGCATCGTAGATTCTCTGCTCGAGCTCAAACCATTTCTCTTGGTCTTCAAAATAAACTCTTTCTAGCCATTTTCCGTAGATATTTCTTGAGAGAGGCTTAATGTTTATGAATTCCATGAGCCTGTTATTGAGATTTTGACTTCGCCAAATCTGAAAATCTTTGAGTGTAATCCAACCAAAATAAACTGTTTCGAGGGAGACGATTGCATTTGCCAACAAGTTATTCTTGTTCTTGATAAAAATCCTAATTTTTACAATTCCATCTGATATTTCCATAGTTTTGTTTCTATTGCTCGTTTGCAAACACTAAATCTTTGAGCGTTCGCAATGCATCAGCATATTCTTTCGCATTTACATCAACTGATTTTGAAAAAAACTGCTGCTGTAATTTCTCGCAAACACCGTGGTTTTCAAATACAAACCAGCACAATCTTCCGCTTCTGTTGACTCCTATAAACCCCGCACCCTTTGCATAGAGGAGTCCTGCGAGTTGTAAATCTTTGGTCAAGAAATGGTCAGACATGGGCATTTCCTCCTTGAGATGATGCTTTAGTCGTCTTGCCGTCTTTTGGTTCGTTACTGGGCATTTCAGTGTTGTATCCTACCGCCATTTCATCATTCAAAAGTTGTCGGGGAAGTGTTTTTTGTCCTTTGAGTTCTGGTGATTGTTGGATTGCTCTTTGTAAAGGTCTTTTTCTTACTTCAATACCCAGCTCCTGCATCGTAGAAACAATTAAACGAATTAGAGAATAATCACCAAACATGCAGATGCTTTGCGATTTACGAAGTTCCCGAAACATCGCAGAGATACTCGCCTGCGGATACTTTGCGAAGTGTTTTTGTATTTTGATTTTGGCAGACTCAAGGTCTTGTAGATACATTTCCATATTTTTGGCTCCATTTGAGTTTTAGGAACGCTTCCATGACTTCGGTTAAGTTGTCAGCAATTTCTATAACTTCGTCATCTGTTAGTTTGCGTTTGTATTTCGGCTCAAAGTGCTTTCTAACTTCCTGTTTGAGTTCTTCTGTGAGCCATAACATGACTCCAAGTTACTAGAAAAATGAGGTTTTGCGATGTGCCGAGTTATTGGGTGATTAAGTTTCCGTGGAAGTTTATTTACTTGTGAAGCGTATTGAGTTTCTTCTCGTATTGTTTGATTGCTTTACGAACAGAATCTTTGTATTGATATGCTTTCTCTTTGTCCTTCACTACCTCTTGAGCAATAGAGAGGTAGCTTTCACCCTTCTCATGCTGAAGATACCATTCTCTGTCTCGCTTGATATTGCTTATCGTATCTGAAACAGGTTGTTTCATCTCGTATGGTGGGTAATCTTGGTCTAGAGATTTCTTAACTGTCTGCTTCATATACCTGAACTCCTGCGTAACTTCTTCTTCCGTTGCCTCCATTGGGGTAAGAATTGCATACTCGTAATCCTCATTATCAAGTGTCTCCATTTCCAATTGAATAATATCTTGGAGCATGTCACGAGGTATGACTAAACGAGTAACTCTTGGATGTCTTGAGACATACCCTTTGAGTATTGCTTCCTCAATAACAGAAGTTAGTCCAGAAGATAGGTTGTTTGTGTTTAGAAAGGTAGCAATATCTTTGTAGAACCCGATGTTATTACCAGGTTTTTTGTTTGCCCACTTCTTTCGCAGCAAAGATACCTCTTTCCTTACCTTTGGTCTATCAAGTATCAGTGCTAAGTGAGTGTAGAGAGCAGGGTCTTCAATTCGTATATCAATATCATCATTTTCCATACCATTTCAATCTAATTTTGTGCTTTGATTATAGCCTAAAGTTCCATAACTTTCAGGAATTTACAAAGAAACAGACACTTTTACAATCCTCGAGGCTAACAACTTTCAAAATAGCATACCGTATATCTGTTTAACTTAATGTTTATGTAAGTTCTTAATACTTAACGTTTATATTATATTAAAGATGCGTATGCCTAGAGCATCACCATTATGTTGTGTAGAAAGCTACCTTTTATTTCTTGAGTGAAAATCACTATAATAACTCCATGAGTGACCAAGGAGCAATCGAAACTATGGCTTTACCTGAAATACAACAAATCATACCTGAAGTTGGCGAAATTCCTACTCCAGCAGTGCTTGAACAGGCAATAGTTCAAGCTACTCCAGAAGCAGAAAATGCACCCTCCTGGTTTGGGCAAGTTGTCAAGAGGGTTTCCGATGCTTGGTTCGAACCAAAGAGTTTTGAACAAAATCCTGAAGTCTATGAAAAACTTGGAGTTAGAACATATAAGAAATATGTGCCTACAAGTGGAGATTTGGTGCGAAGATTAGTGTGGAAAAGATTTGGAGATGAGTCTTGGGTAAAAGGAAACGTTGACTCTCTCAAAAGCATGGAAAGATTCACAAGGATATACGAAGGAATACATGCTACTTTCCTGGGTGTTGGAGTAGCGACAATGGCAGCGCAATTACAAGCTGGACAAATTGAGGGAGCTGCATTTACGGCGGGTCTTAATACACTAGTAAATGTTTACCCAATAATGACACAACGGTATAACAGAAGTCGATTATATCGAACAATACACAAAATGGAAGAGAGGCAACAAAACTCTAATCAACCGCCTAAGCCTCAATCATAACTTACCCCTGTCTAGGAATATTTACTTCGACCTCCACGACTACCAGTTTTCAAAATTATATCGCTGATTAGAGAGAGGTCTTATAGAGTTTTGGGTGGGAAAAAATTGGGTGTATGGGGGGGGTCTGATGGTGCTTGCTATTGCACCTTTACAGACTCCATGAGTAGCTTCACTTCTTCATCTAACGCCTCAGACTTCTCCTTCAGTTCTTCTCTCTCCTTGTTCAAGTCATGAAGTTTGAGTGCAGTATCCAAGAAGTCACAACCTGCTTTTGTGCTGCACTTTGAGATTGTATAGAAGGTATCGTAGCTGTTACCCACCATCGCATTACTTACTTCAAGTGAGTCTTGGTATTTTGTTATTACTTTCCAGTAGAATTTTCTGTTACTTAGAAACTTTGGTTCGTAATAAGCTCTACTGTCAAAATACATATAGACGATACCCAAAACAAAACCAGTTATCCCAATCAGTATTTCACTACGATGTCTGCGGATTTTGAGGCTGATTTCTGATATAATCATAAGCGTGCCAGACTTGGCTGTGGAATAAGAGAAATACTTTCGAGTTGTTCTTTGAAGAAGGTTCCAACATAGTCAACCAGGCACCGCTGACTTCAGGTTCTCCGATTTATCGCAGAGTAGGATTTTGTTATCTTTTATTACAATAACTCCAACACCAACTTTTGGTCTATTATCCATATGTTTTATTTAGACCCTCCTCATCGCTCTCTAAGTAATGCTTACTAATTTTATGAGTACATCCACATTTAACCATCACCCAATAGGCTATCATCACACCAATTATAAGGTAAAAACCTTGTGTTAAAAATGCAATTTGTACTCCCCATCCGCCAATGATTACGGCTAAAACCAGCCTTAAGATTATTTGGAAAAAGGATTTAGTTAATGACATACCCGACAAAACGGTGCTCCTAATATTTGAGCTTGTATACTCATTTACGTAGTCGGATATAATCGGTGCCTGGCTTTCAAATAGCCCTTTCATCAAAATAAACAATGCGATAAGAAAAATCGGGTGTACGATAATTGCCATTAAGATAAAGCTAACCGCAATTGGGAGGTTGAGTAGTAAAGTTATCTTTTCAAACGGTAAAAATCGCTCTAAACGATAAGCATTTTTGACTATAAAATAATTTAGCAAGGCACCGAACGAAAGCACTAACCCTAAAAACAAGGGGGGTACGCCATTTTGCTCAAAATAGGGTTGATACACACCATACAAAAAGTATTCCCCTGACAAGGTTAGTGCAGTTAAAGCTATCAATGTGAAAATTGTTTTATTGTGCCTCATTAGCCGGACACTTTCTTTTAAAATATGGAAAACCCCAACACCTTTGGCCGCATCTTTAATAGTGGCTTTAAAATCTTTTAATGTCATCACAATTATGCTTGCTATACCAAAACAAATTGTAGTAACGAGGATTAGATAAGGGTAAGATTTAATCCCAAGTATTGAGACTATTAACCCCGAAATAAAAGTAGTAACGGCAAAACTTATTGTTACATTTGATAAAAACGCACCATACTCTTTTTGGTATGAGGCGGTACTTTGTTTTTCCTCTTTGACGCTCTCATAAAATAGCGCCTCTTGGCTCCCGCTCAAAAATGCTTCGGCTATACCAATTAAGCTATAAGCAAGATATAAGCCAAAAATATTTGGGTACAAAAACATAACTAGTAAGCCTATGGTTTCAACTAAATAGCCCATTATTATTGATAACTTTTGACCAAATTTGTCGGCAAATATCCCAGTGGGCAGCTCACCTAAAAATGAAAAAATTGAGTAAAGGGTTTGTGAAATAACTATTGATTGTAAAGACGCACCTCCTAATAAAAAATAGAGGCTAATTATAGGCATATGAAAGTGCACACCATATAAAAAGCCGACGAGCTTTAGTTTTGTAGTATTTTTAATTCTATCCGCCATATAGCTTGATTGCGAGCTCATTTTCATTGCCATCTTTTTCATTATCCATTGCATAATTATATCAATTAGCAGCTTTTAAATCCCTCATATTTTTCATTTATTTGAGGATGATTGTATCTTTTAACTCTAAGCTCGTTACTAACATTTATAATTTCAATATTTAAACAATTCCCTATTATCATTTAATTGTCCGAACTATACCCAAATTTAGATTATACCTATTTACTGGATTGTAAAGGAGGGTTTTGTTAAAATAAGCATTCAGGGAGAGGTGTCCGAGCGGTTTATGGAAATAGTCTTGAAAACTATCGTGGGTGTAAGCCCACCGTGAGTTCGAATCTCACCCTCTCCGCTGACTTCAGGTTCTAGTACGAAGTACTAGGTTCTGAGAGCATCTGGAAGGAGTATTAGACAGAGAATTAAGATCTATGATCTAGTTCGTTAATTCGAAGAATTAGGACATATCTCACCCTCTCCGCCATGATAATATATAAATATGACTGATGAAGAGTTAATAGAAAAAGCAAAATCTTTGGTAAAACCTAGAAAATTAAGACACGGGCTAACTGCTGCAGACTGCGGGTCTGTACTAGTAACTGATCAAGGAAATGTTTATTCAGGTGTGAGTATAGACACTACTTCTGGTATGGGGTTTTGTTCAGAACATGGTGCTATTGCAGCTATGGTTACTGGCGGGGAATATAAAATAAAGAAAATTGTGGCTGTTTTAGAAGACGGAATTGTACTTCCTCCCTGTGGAAGATGCAGAGAATTTATGTATCAAATAGATGAAGATAATTTAGATACAGATGTGATTATAAAAAAAGACAAAATAGTTAAGCTTAGGGAGCTACTTCCCTATCCCTGGGATGCTGAAGATAATTAATAAGAGATTGTGCCTTTTGTTGACAAAGATTGGCAAACTTTGCTAAAATCATTTTATGAAAACAGTTAATATTTCTTTGACAGAGCAACAGACTCAAATGGTGGACCAGGCTGTAAATGAGTTAGGGTTTGCCAACAGGAGTGAGTTTTTTAGAACCCTTTTAAGGGTTTTTAATAGAAAACCTGAGGTTATCTCTGACATAGAAGATTTTCCCATGAAGGGTCCTAGCACTAAAAGTGCTAAAGAAGTTTTAGAAGGTTTTAAAAAAGTTGGTAAATATTCTAAAGGCTTTTTAAAAGATCTTGAAGAGGGTTTAAGGGATAGTGACTATTTTATCAATGATTTGCCTCCTAAATGAACCTTGATCCACTTAGGCCAAAGACCGTCAAGTATCTACAAAATCACAATCTAACTACAAAGTTTGAAAAACAGGTTGAGCTTTTACTCCGGGATTTTAGGCATCCAGGTTTGCATAATGAATTATTAGAGCCAAAAGAGTTTGGGGTGAGAAGTTTTAGGATTAACCGTTCATATCGGGCATTATTTATTTATGATCAGGACATGGACACAATTAGAATTGTTAAAATTACCAAACATTATCAATAAAGCTTATGTTTTTAAAATTTAAGAAAGCTAAAATTTCAGATTTAGGGACTGTTTTAGATATAGAAAAAAGTGCTGCAAATAATTACACTTATTCCCCTATTTTGGAAGAGCAAGAGATAAAAGAATACATTGAAGATGAGAATGTTTATTTAATTTATCTTGAGGATAAGATTGTGGGGTCAATTTCTTATAAAGAAAAAGATAAAGACCATGCTCATATAGGAGGCTTGGTTGTATACCTTGAATATAGAGGCCAAGGAATTGCAACTGAGGCTATTAAATGGATTTTAAATGAGCTTAAAGATTATAAAAAAGTTAGCTTAGTAACCCATCCTGATAATACAATAGCTTTAAAAATTTATGAAAAGGCTGGTTTTAAAAGAGGTAGGGTTATAGATAATTATTTTGGGGATGGTCAGTCCAGAGTGGAATTAGTAAAGATATAAGACTTTTTTGAGATAGGTGTCCAGGTGTTTTTGGTGGGGTGGGAAGATGTTTTCTGGTAAGCTACTTAGCTCAAAATACTCCCAACCTTCACATTTTTGAGGTTCAGTTAATTTAATTTTTCCTTTATATTTTTTAACTAAAAAACCAAAGTTTATATAGTGATCATCCTCTCTTAAAACATCTAAAATTGTAATAAGTTCAAGCTCCACTCCCCTTACCCCTGTTTCCTCTTTTAACTCTCTTTTAGCTGCATCAATTAATTTTTCTCCCCATTCCAGGTGCCCTCCAGGAAGCCCATATAAACCCTCACCAAAACAATTTTTTCTCTTGCCCAAAAGGATTTTATTATCTGAAATTATTAATAAATCACAGGCTGGATTAATCTTTTTTCTCATCTTGCTAAGGTTAGAGCCCAGACAGTTTTTGCTCCTCCTTTTTTTAGCACATATGTACATTCTTTTAAAGTAGCGCCTGTGGTCCAGACATCATCTATTAGTAAAATGTTATTAGTTATTAGTTCATTGTTCATAGAAGGAGACAGGGAAAAAGCATTTTTTATATTCATTCTTCTATCATAGGATTTTAGTTTGACTTGGGGCTTGGTTTTTTTGGTGCGAATAAGGGCATCCTGATGATTTAGGCCTAATTTTTTTGAAAGAAGCTTGGCTAAAAGTTCTGACTGGTTAAAACCCCGCCAGTTTTTTCTGGTCCAGTGAAGAGGGACTGGAACTATTGTCCAGGAGTTTCCACGGTCTTTTTTGATGTAATCTAATAAAATTGGAGGGTTTTTAGCCCAGTACTCTAAAGTGATATTTATAAGGCTTTCTGCAAGGGCTGTAACCCACTTATATTTTAGTTTTTGAATGGAGATTCTTAGTGGATTTTGGTAAATTCCAAGGCTCCAGAGGCCATCAAGTGCATATTTTCTCCTGCAGACCGGGTGGGTAATTCCACCTATGGATAACCTCTCACAAGTTGGACAAACTAAGTCTCCCTGTTTTAAATCTAGCTGGCAGTTTGAACACAAATATTCCCCTACTTTTTTGCAGTTTACACACTTTTTAGGATAGAGAAAATCTAATAAAAAATTGTTCATAGTTATTAGTTCATTGTTCATAGTAACAAAAAACTACAAACTAATTACTAATAACTAAGTACTAAAAAAGTCTCCTTTAGAGAGACCTTTTTCTGGTGGAGACGCCGATCTATGAGATCGGGTCTGAGAAAGAATTCTAAAAACTTCTACAAGCTTAGCTAGTATATTTTTTGTATTAAGTTGTAACCTACTAGCAGGAAAACCTAATACTGATTGAGTTGTCTTTTGCAATTTCCGGATCAACCAACACCGAAGTTGCAGCATCCTGACTGAGTATATACCTTAAACATTCCATCAGGAGGAGAATTATCTAAAGCAGCTTATGCGTAAGCGACTTGAGGGCCTCTTGCGAGAGCTCCAAGAGCGCTAAATGCGTTCGCAACGGAGTTTTTAATGCCGTTTAGTTTTTGAAATCACAGTTTTACAAGATGAGATTTCATTCTTGGCTTGCGGTTTTTAAAGTGCAATCCCGTCGAATCAATACGTCCCCAGGATGTATATAATACCACAATCTGAGCCTAAAATCAAACCTTCTCTCCTCTTAAGTCTTGTTCAATTTTTCTTAACTCATCTCTTTCTTTTATAGCTCTTCTGTGATCATATTTTTTCTTGGATGCACCCAAAGCAAGCTCAACTTTAAACATATTTCTCTTCTCATATAAACTTAGGGGTACTAGAGTATTTGAAGCTTTATTAAGCTTTTGGGATAGGTCTCTGATCTGACTAGCATGAAGTAAAAGTTTTCTATCTGCCCTTGGGTCATACCCATCTGCTTTTTGGTCCTGGTAGGGGTGAATATAGGCATTTTTTAAGATAACTTCTCCATTTACAATCCTGGCAAAAGAATTGGATAAATCCAATCTTCCAGCCCTAATAGCTTTAACTTCAAAGCCAGACAAAACTATCCCTGCTTCAAAGGTTTCTAAAATATGATATGTATGACGAGCTTTCCTGTTGTAAATTTTCATTACCCATCATTTTAGCTCAATTTGGTAGATTTTGGCACCTTCTAAGATATAGATTAATTTATTTTCCTCATCTGCTGCAAAATCTGTGGCTGTTTGAAGTTTATCCCCCTGGTATTGAGCTAGGTATACACCATTTTTTTTAGTTACCACTATTCTTTTATTTTCTGAATCTAAAAGATAGATTGAATCTGCCTCTTCTGTAGGGAAGATTGATTTTAGCTCTTTTAGAGGGGTATCTAATCCTGCTGGAGAGTAAAAATCAGAGACTCCTCCTGTGAATTTTTGAATATTAGGGCCTGGGGTTAAAACCCAAACTGAGTAATCTATAGCTAATTTTTTCCCTCCTGCCAAGTCTTTATTAGAGTTATCTTTTATGTAGTTTACTTTATCAGTGTAGCTTGATTGGGTAGGAGAATATTTCCAGATCTGGTTTTTAAAGGTGTCTAAAAGGTAGACATTTGAACCAAAGCCAAAAATATCATCAATCCTGCCCCACTCCTGGTCAACTTTTGCAACAGTTGTTATATTTTTGCTTTGAGTATCTATTTTTAAAACCCCTTTATCTTCTGAGTATATTAGCGCCTGCGAACCATTAAGAGAGGCAAATTTAGCATTACCAAGCTGGAGCGGGCCCGAAAGGATCTGGTTATTTTTATCTTTCAGGTCAATTAAGACTAAAGTCTTTTGAGTTTCATCCAAAAGAAGCACTTTACCTAAAGAAAATGAAAGTTTTTGGGAATTAAAACCATCTTTAATAAGATCCAGGCTTAGAAAAACCGGAGGGTCAGTAATTTGATAGATCTTTAGAATCTCAGAGCTTTTTTGGTTAATTTGCTCAAAAAGGTCTTTAGCATCTTTATTTTTAGGGTTATCTTTTAGGACCTGGATTACCAGATTTTTTGATTCTTCTAGGGATTTTTTAGAGAGGTCTGAGTCAGAGTCTTTGGCTGCTTCTGCTATAACCAGTTTTTCCCTGGCCTGGTTTAAAAGGACAGAATGGGCCTGATTTTGGGAATAAGATTTTTGAAGAGAGATTATAGAAGTAATTGCTATTACAATTAGTGCAGCCAGCCCTCCTAAGGCCCATAATTTTGCTTTTCTATTTGCAGGGATTAACCTTTTTAAAACAGTTAGACTGCTTAGATTAAATTTGGGAAGACTGAACCTTTTTTTGGAGGTATCAATCTGGGAATCCAGGCCTGGAAAATCAGCGGGTGCAGCTTTAAGCTCATTTTCAGATATTTTTTCCTCCACTTTTTCTTCTTCTAAGCTTTCAACTAAGATTATAGCTACAGGATCAGGGTGAGCAGAGTCAACAAACAGAGCTTGGGCCTCCTCTTCCAGTGCATCAGTTGAACTGTTAATCAGACTATTGATAATTTTAGGATCCCAAATTAAATTTTGTTTATCAGTCTCTGCGGGATCAAGCTTTGCATTTATTAAAAGAAGTTTATCTCCACTGTTTATAAAACCTGAGATTAACTGATCTGAGGGTGAGGAGGCTGTAACTTCTGTCAGTTTTTGATCTCTTAGGATAAACAGTTTGTGGAAACCCCGGGAGTTTATATATAAAATATTTTCTTTCAGGGCAACTATTAATATTTGCAAGTCTTCTACATTTGAAAGAGCTTCTTTTAAAGAATTTAGAGTATTTAAGATTTTTTGAGGGATCGGGTCATCTGATGAATAAAAAGTTTCTTCTGCAAGAGGGGCAATTTGACGGACTTTAGTAAAAACATCCTCACCTGAGGCTGAAATTATCAAAGCCAGGGTTGGAGTTTGTGAGGGAGCAGCTTGAGATTTAGGAAAGATAAAAGCCTGGGCAGTTAAAAAATCTGTGTTGACCCCAACGTAACGCGCTAGTTTAAGCATATTTTTTTCAGACAGATTCCGACATAATTATGATTGTTCTATTATTAAAACTGCGGAATCGTCTGTTCATAACTTTTACCTGACCTAAAAGTTAGATTTTTAAAGACATAAATCATAGAAAGCCTATAAAGAGAATTATAATACCTAGTGCAAGCCCTGCGTGCAGGATAGCTATAGCTTTTAAAATTGGGCCGCCTTCAGTCTGAACAGTTTCTGTCATTAAATTAACCTGCCTTATCACAAACAAGCTAAAGAGAAAATAAGCAACAGCAAAAGCAATAAATAAAAGTTTTAAGATTCCTATTATTCCTGTTATTAGTGTTGGATCTAGCGGCATAACATTTTTTATCCTGTTTTGGTCTGTAAATCCTGAATAATATCTGCTACTAAATCAGGACGCGGGACTCTGGTAAACACTACAGGGACTTTTTCTGCTGCAGTTTTGACTGAAACATCCCCAAAATTAAAAAGAGATGCAAAAATACCTCTGATATCTGTGGATACTGATTCAACATCCCTGAATTCAAGCTCAATGATATCCCTGGAGAGGAGTGAATGAAAGTTTATATCTACCAGGTGAAGGTTTGTAACTATATAGATATTAAAGTACCAAAATAGGAACTGTTCAATAATATAGGCAATAATCAGCATATAGTAGATAACCAATCCTCCTATTAAAGCCTGGTTGGGAACATTAATTAAAAAATTTGTTCCCAAAGATATATCAAGCTGGATTACTATGAAGGGTAAAAAGATAGCAAAAAGGGCTAAAAGTATCCAGGGGACATTAGTAATTCCGTGCTGGCGCAAAAAAAGAATTATCTGCTCATCTGGTTCCTGTTCAATAAATTTAATTTTTGGAGGACTTTTAAAGAAGGCTGGAAAGAATTTAAACTGCATGAGGGGATGATATCATAAAATAGTTATTAGTTATTAGTTCATAGAAAGTTCATTGTTCATAGAAAAGTTTGTTTTTTCCTACAATGAACCATTAACTACCAGTGAGCGCAGCGAACGTACCCATAACTATTTCTGTTCTATGTTAAACAGTGGTGATTTGATGGAGATATAGCCTGGAGCACGGAGGTTAAAGATAGTTTTAAAATCAGACCCATTGATAGTCATAGTGCCCCTGTTGGTGGAGAAGGAAACTGAGGCTGTTTTACCATCACCTGAGTAAACCACTGAGGCAGAAGAAACTGAGGTAACAGCACCACCGTGGGCGTTGGCTTTATCTTTCATCTCCCCTATTGATAGCGGGTTTCCACTCCAGCAGGAAGTGTCAACAGGGGAAATCCTGTCCCTAGAATCATCTGAGGAGTAAACTATCCAGGAGTTTAGGATATCTGACATCTGCTCAGAATTAAGCCAGGGGTGGGACTTGCCGCAATTTGCACCTGTTCTATCCTTATACCAGCCTTTATAAAACCAGGGGGAACCGGCAAGTTTTTCGAAAGCGTCAGCAGTCCAACAGTCTTTAGAGCCGCATTTTGTATCCCAGCCTGAGTTATTTACATAACCACCTGTGGTAGATGAATACTGGGCCCCTGGACCGCCTTCTAAAACCCAGCCTTTAGTTTCATTAACAGCATCTTCCCAGGCTCCGCCTTTATTTGAATCTTTATAGACCTGGCAGGATTCTGTGGCACAGATTGAGCCACCCCTTCTTATGGCATATGTCCTGGCTGCAACAGCCTGGGCTTTTAGGGCTTCTTTAGGGAAGGAGTTGGGCATCTCATAGATCCTTTTCATATATTCATCTTCAAAAGCTTTTGAACCAAAACCTTCAACATTAATGGTTGATGGGACTGAGTAGTTTTTATTTAAGGTTGAGCCTGGGTAATAAGCTTGTAAGATCTGTTCTGCGTTCTGGCCTTGCTCTGCCCTGCCCATGGCCCCATATTGGCTCATGCCATTTCTATGGGTATAGGCCCCAAAAGAGAAGGCAGCAAAGGCCGGGGAAAAACCAGGATTAAAGGTTGGCCGCGAGTTTGGGTCATCTGCTAGGGGCACATCTCCAACAGAGGTAGTGAAGTTACCAGATTTAGCAGCCAATATCTCCTGCTGGCGGGCAGACAGCTTGGCAATTTTTCCTGATAGGTCAGCCTGAAAATCTTTAGCCTTTTGAATCTCCCCTCCTAAAAACTTGGCATTTTTATCAACTTCTAACTGCAGAAGCGCAAGGGATTTTTTATCTTTTTCCAGTTTTTCTTTTTGGGTCAAAAGGTCAAGCATATCTTCAGTTATAGAACCTATGACTTTTTGATCTTCCCTGGTTGCTGCCAATCTATAAGATAGCTCCCTGAAGATATTACCTGAACCCTGGGATGAGAGAATGACAATCAAAGGTGAGGTTAAAAATGAGCGGATATAGTAAGAGCGGACCCTTGATTCTAAAAGTGCCTGCTGAGAGGCAAGTTTTTCAGTTCTGACGATAAGATCTTTTTCCTTTTGAATAATCTTATTGGAGAGGTTTTGAAGACTGACTTGAATATTGGCAAGCTGGATTTTTAATGAATTTAGCTGACCCTCCAGAGGCTTGGTGGCTGAGACTGATTGTTCTCTGGCTTGAGTGAGTTCTTTTAATTGTTTCTCAATATCTTCAAGTTCATCCGCCTTAGCAGAAGATACAAGAAACAAGACACAAGAAACAAACAAAATGGTTGTAACAAAAAGAGCAGAGAGTTTTTTCATAAATTAACTGAAAAAAGAGAGCCTACCTAAAGATTAATTTTACCATAGAGTTAGATCTCAACTTCTTTTTTATTGTCATTTTTTTCATCATCAGGTCTCTCGGCTTCGCTCGAGACAGGTTTTTGCTCATCAGGAATTTCTGCAGTGGCAACCATGGTTTTTTGAGCCTGTGCAGGAGCTTTGGTCTCTATTTTAGACTCCTCTTCCTCTTTAGCACCTTCAACCTGTAAGACTTCATTTAGGACAGTCTTGGCAGCTTCTAATTTAGCTTTTAAGTAAGCTACAATTTCTGCTTTGGAGAAACCTCCCAACAGGAGGAATGGAAGAATTTTTGAAACCATCTTCATGCCTTTTTCTACATTTTGGGGATCTCCTGATAACAACAGGTCAATTACTGTTGGAATTTGGGCTGCTTCCTGTTTGAGCCAGGTTTTTCTATCCAGAGGTTTGCCATCAGGCCCCATGGGAGGCTCAAGCTTTCTGTAGTTTTCAGTCCAGGTCTTTTTGATATCTTCATAATCATCCAAATTAACCTGCTGGACCCTGTTTACTGCTGGAATTACTCCTCTTGCCACCTCTGGTTTGGCAGCAGATACTACTGATTTTGCAACTGCATTGCCTTTATTAGCCTGGGCAATAATTCTTTCCCGGACCCTGGTAAATTTTTCCTTCTCTGAGGGAGAGGTGATAGTGCTTGTGCCGGCAACTCTTTGGAGCATTTCTGAGATACGGCTTACTTCCCCGTGCCCTGGTGCATTTGATGAAAGCATGGCAGTTTCATATTTGGCAATGTCCCTCATTGTAGGTATTGAAAGGTTGACAAGGCCTAAAATTTCAGCATTGGCAATCTGGGTTGCAGCATCAGGAATAACAAACGAACCCTGATTAAAGAGCTGACCATAGCTTTGGTTTAGGCTGGATTGGGCAACGCCGGCAGTTTCCCTAATACTTGAGCGGGCAGTCTGGCCAATAGATTGAATATTAGACTGGGTAGCCTGTTGGTTAGCCACTGCCTGAGCCTGAGCTTCCTGAATGCTTTGCTGACTCCGCCAGAACTCAGGCCTGCACCTGGAGGAGGAGTGCCTGGAGGTGTGCCTGCAGGTGAGGGGCCAATGGGCGGGCCTCCTGGCGGCCTATGGAATAGTGGGGATAAGGGAGAATTAGGAGAAGTAAGGTACTTTGCCAGGTTTGATTCAGACATATTATAGTTATAGAAGTAGTCAAGAAAGATCCTAAGTAAGATCCAGGGGACAATTATTACCATCCAGAGCATGATTAAAGCCACTACATATAAAACAAAGGTGTCTACATAGTTAATTGATTGGTTAGGGGCTACAGTCAAACTGCCATTTGGTCCCCCTAAAAGGATATTGACTGCTGTAGGATAGATAATTTCTGTATTACTTGTAATATCCTGGGCTGGTGCATAATTAAAACCTAAAGGGATGCCTCCCCCGCTTCTCCAGATTTCTACCAGACCTCTTAAAAAGATGGCAAAAAGTGGGGCATAGAGCATCCATCTGAAAAGCTCCCCTACCCAGATTTTGGCAGTGTTTCTCAATGGTTTAAAAAAGAGAAGCAGGGGAAAGATTGGTGAAACAAGCAAGAAAAACCATAAAATTACTTTTCTGATAATCAGGATTACAAACATAGTGTAATAGGTAGCAGCTGTTAGTTTGACCAGTAAAATTGAGATGACAGCAGATTCTGCCAAATTATGGTCAGGATCAATCTGTCTGTAGCCTTCAAACTGTTTATAGGGAAAAGCTACATTTAGAAGGTCATGGGTGCCAATTCTTTGACCATTAATATTTATAAAAAAGCCCTGCAGGTAATCTGTTAAGGTATAGAGGTTTGTGACAATGGCAAAGGAGAGGACTATTAAGGCTAAGATTAAGACAAAGCGGGGGATAAACCGCTTGACTGTAATGCTCCTGCCCCTGGTAATTATCATTAAAAATGCGGCTGCCAGAATGAAAAGGCCCAAGATCCCATATGAAAAGTAGCTGACATATAGCCAAAGAGTTTGAAGTGGGTTGTCCCCTCCCTGAAGCTTAAACCACTCATAATTGCATAAAAGCCAGTTTAGAGTGTCCTGGGAGCGGGCAGCCAGTTTGCCTGCAAAAGTGACATCCTCATCTCTTTGCCAGCTTCCACCAGAGGATAAGATTGCCTGGGCTTCAGGGGAGTCAGGATCCAGTTGGTTTTGTATTACAGTTGGTGCAGTTGAAGAAGTGTTGGTAGCAGGACAGTTGAATTGGGCAAAAGCAGGGGAAGGAAAAAGTAAAAAGGTAAAAGTTAAAAAGAAGCTAAAAACTATGGGCAGAAATTTTTTCATACAATTTTAAGGTGTAAATCCTGGTATTTTTATTATATCCCTGGCTACTATTTGATAAAAAGCATAGCCTGCAACAGCCAGGATTATTCCAACAATTGAATAAAAGATATAGCTTTTGCCTTTATTTAGTTGTTCAATGTTACCCTGAGAGGTAAGAATTAAGTATCCTCCATAGACTATAAAAAGAAGTGCTACTGCACCTATGAAGCCTAAGCCAATATTATAAAGTGCAGCACCAAATTGGGCTGGGTTATCCTGGGGCAGACAGCCAAAGTCTGTCTGGTACTCAGGAGGACAGGAAGCAGCAAATGCAGGAGTTATAAGAAAATTTGAAATTTGAAATTTGAAATTTGAAATTTTTGTAATCATATATTTATATCTAGTGGTGTAAATCCTACTCTTGATCCAACAAAATTAATTATGGCAAAGGCTAGAGATATTATTACCAGGCCCATAATGGCAAAGGTTAAGGTCTTTTTGGCTTTTTCAACAGCAACCTGATCCCCTCCTGAAAGCATGAGCTTGATTCCTGAAAGAATGATAAAAAATATAGCTACAACACCTGCAAAGATCATTGAGGCATTGACTATGTTATTTATAACCAGGGGTATACACCTTAAAGTGGCTATACCATTTTGGGTACAGTTTTGCCAGGTGGTTTGGGCAAAAACAGGTGCTGGGTTGAGTACGAAAAATATTCCTCCCAGAAGGAGAAAAATATAGAAATGTTTCATTACTTTTAGCGTACCAAGCAGACCATATAAAAGCAAGATAAATAAGTTAAATTTATTGAAGTACGGGAAGCTGGAATCCGTTTTGCAGAGGATTATTTCCACCTGCACCTAGAATGGTAAAGACAACACGCAGGCCAAAGAATGCACCTGCTACTACAACAAGACCAATAATTGCTGCCACAATGTGTTTTCTGGCTGCTTCTACCTGCATCTTATCTCCCCTGGAGGTAATCCATTTAATTCCTCCATACATTAAATATGCCAGTGCTAAGAAGGCTGCTACTCCAAATAGAAGGTTAATAATAAGCTGGGGAAGGGCCTGGGGGTTAAGGTTTGGGTTAATAGAACCAGGAGGAGGAGTTAACTGAATATTTGTCTGAGCATAAACTGATGAGGCTACTATTAGGTAAGTCAGGCCTGATGCAATAAAACTAAATGGTCTTTTAAAACTGGACATTATACTCAGTTTTATATAATTTTGGAGTTTTGTCAAGTAACACGCAGTTGTCATCCCCGACCTGATCGGGGATCCAGGATCCTGAAACAAGTTCAGGATGACGTTTATAGTATAGATTCCCGCTTCCGCGGGAATGACAGAGGAGGTGGCAATGAAAAATAAGATGTTAGAATGGATATATGAGAAGCGGCGGGCATATTACTGCAGTAATAGCTGTATTTATTTTTCTGGTTGGGGCTTTTTATATACTGGCTCCTAAGGGAGCAAAGGTTGAGGAGTCACAAGTTATAGATAAGTGCGTTCCACCTGGTCCAGCTGGTGAAGTGATTCCATACAATGGAGCAAGTTATAAACAGATAAGAGCTCAGGTCCAAATTGAGGCAAAGCTTTTTAAAGATAGAAGGTATTCCAGTTTGTTTGAGCCAAATTTTCCTAAGTCACAAAGAATTTTTGATGTTTACTTCCCCACTTCAATAGGAAAGACTGCAAATAGACTTATAAATCCACGTCTGAGTCAAACAGAAGGCCAAGTGACAAATAAATTCTACTTAATTGATAATGGTCTTATTTTTTTAGTTCATAAAGATGTCACTAGTCTGCAACCAAAAACAATAAGTGTAGGTGGGACTGAATTTTGGAAAACAGATGTTTATCAAGATTTGAGTATGTTTAACCCAAGCCCTGTGCCTGATGAGATTTTTTTCTGTCCTGATAATCCTACAACTTCACCTCCTACACCAACCCTTAGGAGCTATGAGGGCAGTCCAGATGGAAACCAAATCCAGCTTGATTTTTTTGATTTTTCTTCAAACCCTACACCTTTGGACCCAACACTTGTTCTAATTGAGTAGTGCAGAAGGGTTAAACAGATAATCTTGGGGAAGTCTTAATATAGTAAATACAATTCTAACTATAAAGAATGCTCCTACAACTAAAACTAAGCCTAAAATCCCAAACATTAACCTTTTTTTTGCAGAAGCAAGCTTAAAACTGTCACCCTGAGAGGTGATCATCTGGATACCAGAGATCACCACCACAATTAAAGCAATCATTACACCAGCAATTGTAAAATAGGTTATTCCAAGAGAGAGGAGTTTCATGCCAGTACTGGCTCCACCCTGTAGAGCAGTAGGGATGCTTGATGGAGGAGCAACTGTTTCAGGGATACCTTGTGGTCCAGGGATAGTAAAGCCTTGAGAGAGTTTCTTGTTGGGTTTTGGGATGTTGGTGCTGGCTGTGGCTGGGTAGTGCCGTCAGGGGCAGGCAGGTCAGGATGACTATTTGATGGCTCTGGTTGAACAGGAGCAGGGGTTGCCATCTTGGAGAAGACATAAGTGTCTTTTGCGGGATCATAATCCACTAAGATAGTTTCACCTGCAGCTGCTGCTTTTTTAATAAGGTAGATGGCAATTGGATTTTCAATTGAGCGCTGGATTAACCTCCTCAGCGGACGGGCACCGTAGCTTGGGTCATAGCCTTCTTTGGCAAGCTGTTCAATGGCTTTTTGGGAAAGCTCTAATCCAATATTTTGATCTTTAAGCATTTTTCTTGTTGATTCTATAGCAAGTTTTGTAATTTCTAACATATTTTCCCTGGTTAACGGCTCAAAGACTACCACCTCATCAAACCTGTTAATAAGCTCCGGCCTGAAGTGTTTTGTAAGTTCATCCATAACAATTTTGGACATCTCTTTGTATACTTTGACCCTCTTTTCTTCCTCGCTTTGAGGAACTCCCCTACTGTCATTGCTCTGATTATTTGTTTGGATTCCCGCCTGCGCGGGAATGACAGAAGAGGAGGCGGGAATGACAGAGGAAGGAGTAGCAGGTGGTGGTTCTGTTGCTACAGCATTTGGATCAAGGCCTGGTGTTTGCGGAGCAGAAGAAACTATATGGGAATCTCCAATTTGTTCCTGACTAGCATCTGAGAGCTTTTGCCTTATCAATTCACTGCCGATGTTGGAGGTGGCAACTATAACAGTATTTTTAAATGAGACAGTGTTGCCTTTATTGTCAGTTAAGCGGCCATCTTCCAAAAGCTGGAGCAGGATGTTAAAAACATCCGGGTGGGCTTTTTCTATTTCATCCAATAAAACAATAGAGTAGGGTTTGCTTCTTACTGCTTCTGTTAACTGCCCGCCCTCTTCATAACCTACATAGCCAGGAGGTGCACCAACAAGCTTTGCTACTTCATGTTTTTCCATGTATTCAGACATGTCAAGGCGGATCATGGCGTCTTTTCTGCCAAACATAATTTCTGCTAAGACTTTGGCCAGTTCTGTTTTTCCAGTTCCAGTTGGACCTAAAAAGATAAAGGAGGCTATGGGCCTGTTAGCATTGGCCAGGCCAATCCTGCCCCTTCTGACTGCTTCTGAAACTGCCACTACTGCCCTGTCATGGTTGATGAAACTTTTATGAATAAGCTCTTCTAAGTGCAGAAGCTTTTCTGATTCTTTTTCAGTTAATTTTGAAATAGGAATTCCTGTCCAGCGGGAGACAACATTTTCTATATCTGTGGTTTTTATCTCATTGTCAGGGCGTTTGCCGGCATTTTGAGAGAGTTTAACCTCTGCTGAGGCCTCATCTATTAAATCTATGGCTTTATCAGGCAGGAATCGTTCACCTACATATCTTTTGGAGAGATGGACTGCAGATTTAATGGCTTCTTCTGTAATTTTTACATTGTGGAACTGTTCATATTTTGGTTTAAGTACTGTAACCATTTCAATGGCTGCATCCTCTGATGGTTCATCACACATAACTGGCTGGAACCTTCTTTCAAAAGCTCGGTCTTTTTCAAAATATTTCCTGTACTCAGAAGTGGTGGTAGCCCCAATTATTTGGATCTGGCCCCTTGTGATATGGGGTTTGATGATGTTTGAGGCATCCAGTGCTCCACCTTCTGCTCCTGCTCCCAAAAGGGTGTGGATTTCATCTATAAATAGAATAATCTGGCCATTTGAGGCTTCTGCTTCTTTAATAACATCTTGTAATCTTTCTTCAAACTCCCCCCTGTGGGATGCTCCTGCAACTAAAGAGGAGATCTCAAGCTGGATAATGGTTTTTTTGGCTAAATCTGCTGCCACTTTGCCTGAGACCATCATTTGGGCCAAGCCTTCTACTATAGCTGTTTTACCAACCCCTGCTTCTCCAATAATAACGGGGTTATTTTTTGTCCTCCTTAACAAGATATGAACCAGCCTTTCTGATTCTTTATCCCTGCCAGTGACTGGGTCTAACTTTCCATCCCTGGCTTTTTGGGTTAGGTCTATACCATATTGGGCTAAGACTGATTTCTTGCCTGTTTTAAATTCTGTATTTTTAGAGAGTTTTTCTTCAATTTTAGACCCTTCAACTCCCTGCTCTTTTAGGGGTTTAGCCAAATCCTGGTTAGTTGAGAAAAAAGTTAGTAAAATATCTTCTGGTGAGATAAAGTCTACTTCCCTTTTTTTAGCATTAGAGTATGAGGCTTCTAAAATTTGTTTTGTGCCCTCACCTAAAGTTGGTTCACCTGCAAAGGAGCCTTGCTGTTCTTTTGACTGGAGTTCTCTTGTTAATTTGGCTACATCAACTGAGAAGTCCTGGAGAAGCTTAAAGATATCCCTGTCTGATAGTAATGCTAAAAAGAGCTGCTCTGGTTCAATAAATGTTTGTTTTATCCTTTTAGCTTCTTCTGTTGCATGAAGTAAAACCTGAGAAGAGCGGGGGTCTAAATGAGAAAGGGCTGCAATGCCCTGTTCTTTAACAGGGTTGACTGAAGAAGAGACTAAATTTGCATCCTGGCCTGCCTGATTAACAGCTGGGGCAGCTGAGGTTGGTTCTTGCAGATCAGTTTGGGTTGATTGGTTGGTTGGACTCTCAAAAAGTCCACCAAATAGATTTGACATGGCAGTTAATTAGCTTACAGTCTACCGTCTACAGTCTACCGCAAGAAGCAGTAGTCGGTAGTCGGAAGTCCGTAGACATTTTTATTATGCACTACTATGTGCTATTTTTCCAGTAGGTCAAAATAGTATATTAATATTATGAACGATACTATAGTTTATCTGTTGAAATACCTGAATCTTTTATAATCCGCAGCAAGGTTCCTTTTTTGATAACTTTATGATTTGGTATGATAATTGTTGATTTCCCAATTGGTTCACGCTTCTTAGTAAGCTTTATATGACTTCCTTTTTGACTTACCAGCGTCCAACCTTCTTTTATAAATATTTTTACTAATTTTTCGCCTGATATTTGAGGGAGTTTAGGCATTCACTTGAATAGGCGCGGTAAATTGTTTCCTTGACTGCTCTGGTGTCATTTCATATAAATCATCATCCACAGTTTCTAAATATAGCTCAATTGCTTCTTTGATATTAATTTTGGCTTCTTCAAAAGTTTCACCCTGAGAATTGCATCCTGGCAGATCAGGAGCATAAGCAGAATATCCTCCTTCACTTTCAGCAGTAAAAATAACATTGTATTCTAGTATTTTAGTTTTTCTTTTGGACATGCTGATATTATACCATGAACTATGGACAATGAACTAATTACCACCTTGGGTTGAAAATGAGTCAAGTTTTAGGATAAGCTGAGGTTAATGCCCAGAGTAATTAGTTTTATATTTTTTCTATTGATCGTTGTGATTTCCCAAATCAAACCAGCATTCGCAAGCCATCTGCCTGTTTGCACAGATACAACTAAGGGCAGTTTTATCAACGACGCCCATGAAGTGGATGACTCTAATATAGGTTTAAGGGCTTGTCCGCCAGAAACTTTTTGCTATGAAGAAATTGCCGGAGCCCCTTCGCCTAATATCCTTTGTTATGCTCAAAAAGAAGTTTCAGCACCCACTCCAGATTCGGATAGTAAAGAAAGTACTGACCTAAAACCACAACCAACCCCTCTTCCACCTTACCCTCGGGCAAATAAAGAAGGCGTTACTTGCTCATTAAGCCCGTCAATAATAAGTATTAATGGTACAACTGTTTTTAATGCCTCTGGTTTAGATAAAAATACCTTATATAGATTGGTGATTAACACCCAAGAGAGGACTACACCAGAATTAGTACGAATTAATTCTGGTGCTCAAGGGAAAATAAGGACGGCTCTAAACCCAAAAGCTATAAACTTAGCCCTGGAATCTGGATATGTATTGCTGTCTAAAGTTAGATTTGGAGGGACTGATTTTGTTTGTTCTGCCCAAATTTTAATCAGTGAGAAGTTAGAAGATTTACCTAAAGACCAAAAATTTTACAGGTGTCCAGCAAAAGGCCAGGCTTGTGTTGAAGCAACAGATTACACAGGTGCGCCTAATATGGTGGCTGCAAACCCTGATCAAGCTGAGTGTGACAAAGCCTGCATGAGTAGCGGAGACAGTTTTGAAGTATCAGGCAACCAGCTACTGACTGCTCAGACTTGTGATTTAAATGCTGCAGCTGGTAGTCCAAACGCTTGCTCTAAGGCGATGGGACAGCCTTGCGGTGACATTGAAGGCCAGGCTATCAGTGAAGGAAGAGGACTGGCAAATATCAAAGAGGGAAGGATCTCGACAGGGAAACCCACAGGGATTATGACTGCTATTGGGTGTATTCCTACAGAACCTAAGGCATTAGTGGAGGGAATTGTCAGGTTTGTGAGTTTAGCATCAGGAGGGATTGCGCTTTTAATAATGATTTTTGGGGCATTCAGGATGATTACTGCAGTTGGCAACCCTGACAGTATTAAAGCTGGGAGGGACCAGTTTATTTCTGCAATTTATGGACTTTTATTTATTATTTTCTCAGTTTTG
>Ga0075715_107_pt1 | contig 24341 bp, 21 predicted proteins | sample RifGroB1_FD_67776 | JGI IMG/M metagenome (GOLD analysis project Ga0075715, IMG submission 67776) | Microgenomates (Daviesbacteria) bacterium GW2011_GWB1_36_5 | reverse complement strand
ATATGAAAAATAATAAATTCTTAATGAATTCTTTTCGTGTTAAAGACAGCTACGACGGATATGGAACTGGGATTGTAGAATTATTATACGAAGGTATGGATTCCGGAGTAAATAGCTCTAGGCCATTGTTCACCTTAACAGTTTGGGAATGTTTAAACGCGGAGTATTCCATTAATTGCCATGGATGCAATAATATTTTTGGTTGCATCGGTCTTCGTAAAAAAAATTACTGCGTCTTTAATAAACAATACTCTAACAATTTCAGGTTATATTCTTATTAATATTTATGTGCGCATTGTAGGTCTTTTCGTAAAATCTAATTACGAAACTTGGAATCCACCAATATCCACAAAAAAAATAATTATATGAAAAAAATAATTTTAAACACAGCTATTGCTTTAATATCTTTCTTTCTTTTACTTTTAATAGTAAAGGGTGATGCTGGCAGCCCGATTTATTTTCAATCTGAGCTTGACACTAAACTTGGAGGCCCGTTTGAAACTTCAGGAAATAACTCAAGGTATGCCTTAACTAAAGCTTTAGTTGACCAAAAAACTATTTTCTTTGATGAAAAATTAGCAAAATTTGCATCCCCTGATTTAGTAGAGCAAGATGGTAAATTTGCAACCATTTTTACACCTGGAGTCTCTTTTATTGCAGCCCCATTCTATTATATAGGTTCAATTTTAGGATATCCCCAGCTTTTAACTTATTTAACAACAACCCTATTTGCTCTGTTAAATATTTTCCTGGTAGCCTCTGTTGCCAGAAAATTTAATGTAAATATAAACTTAAGCCTTATAAGCGGCCTTATCTTTGTTTTTGCAACCAGTGCCCTTTCCTATGCAAACTCACTAACCCAGCACCATTTCTCAACAGCCATTATTCTTTTGGCAATCTTAAATGCACTTCAAAAAAGGACTATTTTAAATAACCTTTTCTTTGGGGCTTTAGTTGGAATTGGTGCCCTTGTTGATATCCCAAACCTTTTCTTTTTAGCACCAGTTGGAATTTATGTCCTTACAAAACACATAAACTTAAGCTCTAAGCTAAAATTAAAACCTGTTTTTGCCTGCCTCATTGCAGGAGTTATACCTTTTGTTATTTTATTTGCCTTTTATAACAAACAGACAACAGGATCTTATACTACACTTTCCCAAAGCATTGGAAGATCAAGTACCTTTGCTTCAGAAGAGACAAAACTCATTGAAAAAAAGCCTCAGGGTGACCGTCCTCTCCTTCCCTTTAATACCAGAAACCAGCTTGATGGGCTCTATATCTTAACAATTAGCAATGAACGCGGAATATTTTATTACAGCCCTATTTTAATTCTAGGAGTATTGGGATTAATCCTTGCATACAGGGCAAAAACAAACAATGACCTTTTATCGCTGCTAACCTCCATTATATTAGTAAACCTAACCCTTTACTCAATGTTTAATGACCCCTGGGGAGGTTGGGCATTTGGTCCAAGGTATTTAATCCCCGCATCAGCCCTTCTTTCTACAGCAATAGCTGTTTCTCTATCAAGGTTTAATAAAAACCTTTTGTTTAACTCCCTATTTTTTGGCCTTCTTTTATATAGCATATTAGTAAATACTTTAGGTGCCACAACCACAAGCTTAGTACCTCCAAAAGTTGAGGCCCAAAACCTGTCTACTCAAATCCCATATACCTATGAGTATAATTTTCAGCTTGCCCAGAAGAATACTTCAAGTTCTCTTATTTATAACCTTATTGCAGACAAATTCATTGATGTTAAAACCTACATTTTCATATTAGGTATCCTGATACTTGCCTCAATAAACTTAATTTACAACGCATCTTCTATAAAAAACTTTATATTAAGGAGAAATTATGGAAAAAGATAAATTATTTTCATTTTTTAAATTTTCAAAACTGATGACAATTTATATAACCTATATCTTGTCCCTTATCTCAATTGTCAGCTTTTTAGTTTTCTACTCAAATGGTTTGGGGTTAGCTTACAACGATGCCCGCTCCCACTTGGATATTGGAAGAAGGGTAGTTGAGGGGTTAAAACCTGGTCTTGCCCAGCTTGGTAGTGTCTGGCTGCCTCTGCCCCATATTTTAATGATCCCAACTATCTGGATAGATTTTATGTGGCACTCAGGTTTATCAGGAGCAATGGTTTCAATGGTTTCATTTGTTGCAACAGGTGTTTTAATTTACCAGTTTTTAAAACACTTAAATGTTGGTATGACCGGAAGGATCTTTGGAGTTTTAGTTTTTGTTTTAAACATTAATATTTTATATCTCCAGTCCACTGCCATGACAGAACTTCTGCTTTTGGCAACAATGACCGCCTCAGTCTATTACCTGCTTTTATGGCACAAGGATTTAAAAATAGTCAATTTAATTAAATCTTCATTTTTTGTCATGCTCTCAACATTAGTTAGATATGACGGGTGGTTTTTATTCTTATTTAGTGCAGGCTTAGTTTTTCTTCAGGCACTGACAAATTCAAACTTCTCCAATATAAAAAAGAGTCTTGTTTTAAACTACAAAAAATCTGAGGGGACTTTTATCCTTTACTCAAGCCTTGCCGCCCTGGGAATCTTTTTGTGGTTTTTATGGAACCTTCTAATTTTTAAAGACCCATTTTATTTTGCTTTTGGCCCCTACTCTGCCCATGCTCAACAAACACAGCTTGAAGGTGCAGGAGAACTTATTACCAAAGGAAATCTAATCCTCTCCACCCAGCACTATCTTTATGCCCTAATTTATAACAGCAACATTTATGTCACCATCCTTGGATTATTTGGTGCAGTAACACTCTGGCTTGATAATAAAACTAAATCCTCTGTCAAATTTGCATCAAGTGCCCTGACAGTCCCTTTAATCTTTAATATTGTTGCGCTTTACTTAGGGCACTCAGTTTTATTCATCCAGGGTCTATCTGGAAATACCTGGTTTAATGTCCGCTATGGCGTGATGCTTCTTCCATCGCTTGCTATATTTGCAGGTTTTTTAGTCCATAAGCTAAAAGTGTTAAGGCCTGCTTTAATTGGAATCTTTCTTTTTACGGCCTTTATCCAGTTCCAAAGCGCTGATGCAGTCACAATTGATGATGCCCGGGTTGGATCCTCCCAGAAAAATGTCACAGAAGTTTCAGGATGGCTTGCCCAAAATGCAAAAGACAAAGAAGGTTTTGTATTAATTTCTGCAGCCTCCCATGATGCTATTATTTTTTCCTCAGGACTTCCTATGAGCAAATTCATCCATGAAGGTACGGGAAAATACTGGGAATCTGCCACAACCAACCCTGAAAGATGGGCAAGGTGGATAATCATGAGGACTCATGATGACAATGATGCAGTCTGGAAAACTGTTTCAAAAACTCCTGATTTCCAAAATTATAATCTTGTTGCAAAATACCCATTTGCAGATATTTATGAGTTGAAAGATGAATTTGTCCCTAATGTCCACACCAAACCAGTCCTGGGAAAACAAAAGTGAAAAAAATAATTTTAATCTTTACTTCAGTTTTTCTATTCAGCCTGGTATTGGGTTTTTTCACTTACCAATTCATAAAGCCTGCTCAAAAAAAACCTATTTTTGAAATTAGAAGCATAGATACAGTTAAATACTCAAGGGATGTAGCAGGCCAAATGCTTGATAATGATGAGTTTGACACTCAAATCCAGATCCAGGTAAGCGGTATTGCTTCAACCGGTGCCTCCCATATTGCTATCTCCACACCTTACGATGAGCGCTTTGTCCCATTTTTGCAAAGGTGGGTCAAACAAGCCCGCGCATATGGTTTAAAAGTCTGGTTCAGGGGTAACTTCTCTGGCTGGGAAAGATGGTTTGAGTACGAAAAGATTGATAGGGAAACCCACAAGAAACTTATGGAGGAATTTATATTAAAAAACCCTGACCTTTTTGAAGATGGGGATATCTTCACATCCTGTCCTGAGTGCGAAAATGGGGGAGAGGGGGACCCAAGGCAAACTGGAGATGTTAGTGGTTTCAGAAAGTTTTTAATTGATGAGTACAATATCTCCTCTGAATCCTTTGGCAAAATAAATAAAAAAGTCTACACAGGCTTTTACTCTATGAACTACGATGTTGCCACCCTTATTATGGACCGTGAAACAACCACAAAACTGGGAAATGTTGTAGTTATCGACCACTACGTTAAAAGTCCACAAAAATTAGCCTCAGATGTAGAAATAATAGCCCGGCAATCAGGAGGAAAGGTAGTACTTGGGGAGTTTGGAGCACCAATTCCTGACATTCACGGCCAGATGACTGAAAAGGAACAGGCGCAATGGATAGAAACCTCGCTTTCCCTTCTTTCTAAATCACCAAATCTTTTAGGTATAAATTACTGGGTCAGCGTAGGAGGTTCAACCCAGCTTTGGTCTCCTAAAGGTGAAAAACGGGAAGCTGTAGAGGTAATTACAAAGTATTTTAATTCATACAAAAATACAAAACAGTAACCATGAACTTGATTTATTGCTATAGGTCTGTTATAATCCTCTAGTAAATTAATATATGCCTAAAAAATATACCTTTGTATTAATTTTGAGCTTAAGTTTCTATTTTTATAATTTGGCGGCAACTTCTATATTAGCTGCAGATATTCCTTCGTTCCCAAGCTGTGTTAACCCCCAAGGCACTGTTAAAGCAAATTACACTGATGGCACACATGGAATAGCTGGCAGTAACTCCACATTCCAGGGCTCAGATGCAGTTTATACCCTCTCAGAAAACACCTTAATGCAGTGTTTTTGTGCTGCAGATGGCTCAGGCATCCAGACCAACTGGTGGAATGTTTCCTCACTTTCCCAAAATGAAATAGACCTTTTAGTTAATTCTGGCTGGACCTATATCCCAAATGGAGCTCTGTGGGGCCTGGATAATGCTCCCTACCTTACTCAAAACTCAAACTTTTCCTGCAAATCCTCAAGCACAACCAATAGCTCAAGTGGTGGTTCCACTGACCAGGTAGCAGGCATATCATTTGATGCTGGCCAGGTCTTAGGCTTAGCTTCAACTGGAAACCTTCAGTCTATCCTTTCTCTTTTTACACTTGGGGTTTTATCTTTTGTTTTAGGTTCTAAACTTTCAAAGCCTAAAAAAAGAAATGCTAAAAAGTCTCGCTAACCCCCTAAAGCTTTTAGGAATCATTTTAATAAGTCTTTCTTTAATTTCTATTTTCCAAAGGTATTCTCCAACCCGTCTGTCCTTTGCCTTTGATCCAGACTCCCAAAATATTTCATCAATAAATTCATCCCAAACACCTCAAAGAATTCAGATAGAGAATCTAAATATCAACCTGCCAATAGAACCCTCTTCAATCAAAAACTCCAAATTAGAAATCTCAAGTAGGGGAGTGTCCTATTTAACTTCTACTCCCCTGCCAGGCCAGACTGGAAACTCTATATTATATGGCCACAACTACACAAACATTCTTGGGAATTTAACCAAAATTAAACCAGGGGATATAGTAAGGATCTACTACACTGATGGCTCTTTCAAAGACTTTGAGGTTAGCTATACCCTGGAGGTTTCCCCCAAAGATTCAAAAGTTTTAGAAAACTCTACTGACACAAGGATTACCCTTTATACCTGCAGCGGATTTTTAGATACAAAAAGATTTGTGGCTGTTGCAATTTCAAATTAATTTTTACCCTCCCCGTCATTCCGAGCGTCAGCGAGGAATCTCTAAATTATTTGATTATTTTAGATATATTTATAATTAATTTGTCCCAGTTGACCTTTTTACAGTTTTTAAATATCATCTAAACACCAAAAATTACTTATCTCATAACTATTTATTATTGTAAGAAAATAGTAATAAGTAATTTTGTTATTATTCTTTAATTTTGAGGTTAGTTTTCATAAGTTAAATTATTAGTATAGATTGCCAGAAAGGGATAGACTCGTCCTAAAAAACGGGGAATTCTTTTCACGCAAATAAAAAAAATGATATTTCCACTGCCCGGAAATTTAAAAACTATATCAAATAATATAAAACCTAATCCAGCCCATAGTGGACTGGATTTTTAGTGGTTTAAATGAAAGGGGGTGAGAAAACAATATGAATACAAAAATAGCTATGAGCGCTATGTCCATTGTTGCCTCACTCGCAATCATGGGCGGCGCCACCTTCGCATTCTTTTCAAGTTCTGCAACAAGCACAGAAAATGTATTCGCAACAGGATCCTTAGTATTGGGATTATCTGATACGGATCAATTTGATCAAGCAACAGTTGCTGCCTCGTTTGGAGGAACACTGGCACCAGGACAATGCACAGGTGTTCAAACTTTGAATCTTAAAAATCTTGGGTCAGTTGCTGCAAATCACGCTGAAGTTGCTGTGGCTAACACTGTAACTGATAATGCGCCTACTGCAACCCCCGACATGTCTACTTATTTGGAAATTCAGAGTCTAACCTATGACGCAGTGGATGTATTAGTACAAATACCCAATTCTAACGGTAATGGTTTATTCGATTTAGATGACTGGGAATTAAACAGCGCAACCGTATTAGACAATCTCCCTTTGACAGACTTGGGAGTAAATCACCCTTTAGCAATGAATATTTGCCTGGATGAAAGTGCACCAAATGAGGTTCAAACAGATAGTGTTTCTTCACTATTTACTGTTACTTTGAACCAAAATGTAAGTCAGTAAGTTTATAACCAGTAGTGGGGAGCTACATCACCTCATTACTGGAAGGTTAGGAAACGTCATTGCGAGACTCCGATGTACATCGGAGCGAAGCAATCTAATTTTAGAGATTGCCGCGTCGCCTTCGGCTCCTCGCAATGACGATAAGATCGCAGTGACAAAGGAAATAATATGAAAAAAATAATTTACATTTTAAAAGAATCAGTAAAAACTGTTTTAAATATTTTGGTAATTGCCATACTGCCTTTAGTAGTTTTTACCCTAATAACTTCTAAAGTAGACCTTATTGCACAAATGAGATCTTTTGTAGTCCTAACAGGCAGCATGTCTCCACTAATCCCAGCAGGAGCAGTGGTCTTCTCCCAATCCCAACCCTCTTATCAATACAATGACATTATTACCTTTGACCAGGGTGGGGTTAATATCACTCATAGAATAAAAGAAGTAGTTATAGAAAATAATGAAACACTTTATAGAACTCAAGGTGATGCAAATAATACTGAAGACTCAACACTTGTCCCCCAAAAAGCAGTTGTTGGCAAAACCCTATTCCACTTCCCCTACTTAGGAAAACTAATAATGTATCTAAAAACCCTCCAGGGCTTTGCAGCTTTAATTATCCTCCCAACTTTAATTTTTATTGGCTTTGAACTTTTTAATATTAAAAAAGAGATTGAGAGGAGTGTAGAAAAAAGGCTGATGGAGAGAATAAACGCAAACTAGTATAGCACGTCATCCTGAACTTGATTCAGGATCTCAAAAATGAATTTTAAAAATTATTTTTTTATAGCATTTCTAATAATTGGCCTGGGCTTTATCTCATTTAATGTCTCCTTTGCATTTTTCTCAAACTCTGCAACTTCTAATAACAATATCTTTGCAGCAGCCTCAGTTTTCCCAACCCCTACCCCAACAGCTTCTGCAAATATTTTTGTAAGCAATGCTTTTACATGCAGTACCGGAGCATCTGACACAACAACACCTAAAGGTACAGTTGCATTCACATTTAATACTTCAACTTTGGACTTAACTGTAACCTTAACAAGCGCCTTACCTAATACTTCTTATGACATTTGGGTAAACCAGGATCCTGGGGGCTGTCCTCTATCTTCCCCTACCTTTCCTGGAGGGGTTTTAACAAATGGCAGTGGCGATGGCTCACAGACATTTAATACCCCAAGGCTTGGGGGAGCAACTAATTTCTGGATTTCAGCAGTAGCAGGTTCAGATGTTTTTAGAAGTACAGCAGTAAGTCCATGATTAAAAGATTTTTTAGAAGCAGTTTAATAATTTTACTTATCATTGCTGTCTTTTTTGCCAGTCCTGCAATTAACTTTTCCCAAACTTCTTCTACTGTCAGGGCTGTAGGAGATTTGACAGTTGTCTGGAGTGTACCTGAGGGGAACCCAATATTTACTGTATCTAATATGGCGCCTGGTGATTCTGATGAGGAGGATGTCCAGGTGACTAATGATGCTTCATCTTCCAGGCCTGTGGGGATAAAGGCTAATAGAACTGGAGGTTTGGGTAATCTAGAATCTGTTTTAAATGTAGTTATCTCTGAGGGAACCACAGATTTATATGGAGGTACAACTGGTAGCAAGACTTTAGAGGACTTTTTCAATGAAAGTACCAGTTTAGAGTTTATCCCTTTATCAGATCTTGGAGCAGGGGCAACTACTACTTATAAAATTAAAGTAACTTTTGACCCCAATGCTGACAACACTTTCCAGGATACTTCTGTAGTTTTTGATTTAATAATTGGGGTAGGTTTTGACCTTCCTGCAGAATGTGAGAATTTAGATTTGGAAACTACTCCAATCTTTGGAACCTCTGGAAATGACAATATTAATGGTACTTCCAAAAACGACCTGATAATTACTTTTGAAGGAAATGACAGGGTTTTGGCAAAAGGCGGGGATGACTGCATTATTGGAGGCACTGGTAATGATCAACTAAGAGGTGAGACAGGAAATGATGTCATATTTGGTAACGAAGATAATGATTTACTTATTGGTGCCACAGGCCAGGATTTAATTTTTGGAGGGTCTGGCAACGATGACATCAGGGGTGAAAATGGTGAAGACAACTTATTTGGGGAAGAAGGGGCGGACACAATTACCGGAGGAAATGGGCAAGATTCAATTTCAGGCGGATCTGGCAATGACAACATCAAAGGAGAAAATGGTAATGACACAGTCACAGGTGATGAAGACGAAGACAGCTTGGATGGTGGAAACGGCTCTGACAGCTTAACTGGAAATGCAGGAACAGACGTTGCAAATGGTAAATCAGGAACTGATACATGCGACGCAGAAACAGAGATCCAATGCGAAATATGAAAACCAACCCGTCATTCCGAATTCATTTCGGAATCTCATAAAGAGATCCTGAAACAAGTTCAGGATGACAAGGGGGATTTTGAAAGGAGGTGATTACTAAGAAATGACAAATAGATATGCTCTAAAATTAGGCACAGCCATTTCAACTGGTGCTTTGATGTTAGGCCTTTTGGCTCCTGCTGCATATGCTGCAGAACTGGAAATCTCAGGCAATGGAACAAGTTCTAATAACAACATCACAGTTACAGAAACCACAACAGCCAATCTTACACAAAAAAATAAAACCAGTGTTAATATGACACTTAATGCTACAGCTAATACAGGCAACAACAGCGCTAATAACAACACAGGCGGCAACACAACCATTGATACAGGCAACGCTACTGCTAATGTGTTAGTTGTAGTAACAGGAGGGTCAAATGAAGCAACCCTTAATGACTGCGGCTGCCCTGAATCAACAGATTCTGCTTTAATTTCAGGTAATGGTGACAGTTCAAGCAATAACATCACCAAAACCAAAACAAAAACAGCTAACAAAAAGCAGAAGACAAAAACCAAGGTTAAAGGTTCTGCAAAAGCTAAAGCAAAAACAGGCAACAATGACGCCAGCGGAAACACCAATGGTACAACTGATGTCTTAACAGGCAATGGCAATGCAACTGTTGACTTAACAGTTGAGGGAGGTACAAATACCTTAAATCCATAATAGGATTTTAAAGTTTAAGTTAGTTTAGTTTAGAAAACCACTCTGTTTTGCGGCAGGGTGGTTTTCTTTTATGGTATATTAAATTGTCATTAGATTTAATGCAGTACAAATACCTTTTTCTTTCTGCAATAATATTTTTTAGTCTTTTTTTTCCATCAATAACCCTTGCAGCCGCAATCCCTTATTTAATTACAGACCCAATCCCCCCTATTCCAACTGTCCCTGGGGCATCTTTTTTTCAAAAAGAATTTGATTTAAATTACCAATCTGGGAATGTCTTTCTTAGTTCAAACCCAGATGGCTCTGGTAATACTTTAGTTGATGATGCAGTAGAAATTGTTGCTGACTGGCCGGATAGTCCAATTATTGGAAGGATAACCCACAGATATGCACAAGGATGTTACTTTCTTTTGCCACATCCTCCAGAAGATATCTGGTGGATTTTTGCAAAAGGGGTAAATAAAGTAAAGGTAAAACTGTATGATATTTGTGGTTTTGAAGTTTTTAGTAGCAGACTTTATTTGGTTAATAATGGAGCACCGGATCCATCCCCAACACCCACTCCTACACCTTCACCTACTCCAACCCCTATCCCTAAAACCCCACTTATTTTTATACCAGGAATAGGCGGGTCTGAGTTAAAAGTTGCAGAAGATAGAATCTGGAATGAAGATGATGGACATGGAGGTAAATACAGCCAAGCTTATCCAAAAGATGAAAAAGTCTGGGTTAATGAGGGTGAGGCTGCCAGTTTAGGGGAGGATGATTATTTTGATATCTTAAGGTTAAAACCTGATGGCCAAACCAGTGAAGCAAACCTTGAGTTAACAGGGAATTTATTTGAGGGTACTTATCAACCAACTTTAGATTTCTTTATAGATAATGGTTATACATTAAACCAGGATCTATTTACTTTTCCCTATGACTGGAGAAAAGATATTTCCCTAACATCATCTTCACTCGACCAAAAAGTAGAGGATATAAAAACCCAAACAGGGGCAGAAAAAGTGGACATTGTTACCCACTCCATGGGAGGATTAGTAGCCAGGAATTATATATCTAATCCCGACAAAGCAAATAAAGTTAGCAAACTGATCACTCTCGGTACTCCACACCTTGGATCAACTGAATTTCTAAAGGCCTTAAATTATGGAATTTGCATAACTAAACAGAATATTCCTCAGCAACCTATTTGTTTAGGGTTAACTCCTTCCGAATTAAGAGATATCTTCCATAATATGGCGGGAGGATTTGAATTAGCACCGACCCAAAAATACTTTAATTTTTATCCGGGCAATGATAACCTCCACCCAGTCCCTTTCAAAGATGAAAGGGATATTGACCAAAATAATATTACCGGTGACCTTAACTATACCCAGACAAAAGAACTTCTAACTAATTTAGGACACAACACTTCTCTATTTAATCCTTCTGAAAGCTTCCACAACTTAGATAACAACTTATCTAATACTAATGGTGTTGATACAACTATAATTGCAGGGTCAGGAATCCCAACCCTTGGACAAATAATTGAAAAATATTCAATTGGACTATTAGGAACTAAAATTCCTAAAAAGGATGAAATCATGATAAATGGTGATGATACAGTCCCTTTATTCAGCGCTTCAATTGATGACCCTGAGAGGAATTTATCATTAAAAGGGCCTGCTAAATTATATTATTCCAAGCAAAGCCATAGCGGTTTGGTAGGGAACGGCCCTGCCCTAAACCTGGCATTAAATATTTTAAACAATGACAGCAATTTACCAGATGAGACCGCAAACGCACCTTTTGAATTAAATGGGTTCCAGCTCTCAGTACACTCACCTGTAAACATCCATATTTATGATTCCAATAATAACCACATTGGCCCTCTGCCAAATGGTGATTTTGAAGCAAATATCCCAGGCTCTGCTTATGACACCCTAGATGATGCTAAATTTATCTTTTTACCCAATGATGGAATCTATACAATTAAATTTGAATCAACAGGTGAAGGGACTTTTGATTTTAAGATTAGGGAATATGCTAATGATTTAATAGAAAAAACTACTCTTTACAAAGACATCCCTGTCCCAACTACACAAGCCCAGACAATTTTTGATACCCTATCAGATACTCCTCCAGTTATAGAAGTTAACAGTTCTCAAGTTACCCCCTTCTCCACTTTAACTGGAAATTCAAACTATGACCTAAACCCTCCTGAAGTCAAAGTGATATTTAGTTTAGATAGTAAAAAGATTGAAATTATAGGTGTAGATGATACAACCAGTGCCAAAACAGACCTGATACCAGTAAATAAAGCATTAATTACAGACAATGCAGGAAACTCAACTCTCATAAACTATGAATTAAAAAATGCAGGAACTAAAATTAGCTTAACTGATTACCTAAATAATTCACTGCAGGTAGTTTCTGCTTTTCATCCTAAAACAGGCAAAATGCAAAGTCTCACCCAATCACTCTTCTTAAATGATAAAATCATAACATCAACCTATAACTCATCCAAAAACAAATCCACCATCATAACTACAGAAAAAGGTAAGAAAACTAAAACAGAAACAAAAAATGGAGTAATACTTTTGTATCTTCAGACAAATAATGGGATATTAGAAGCAGGATATTAACGCTTAAAAACTTTTGATAATAATTTCCAGACCCCCCAGATAACTGCAAACCAAAAAACAACATCGATAAAAAATGCGAATAAATCAAAGGACGAACCCCCAAAGAAAGAGGATGTCCCGTATTTAATTGGAAATCCAAATCCATCAGCATTTATTGGCAGAAATAAATTAACATAGGGTAGAAGGTATGTTACAACTACACTCAAAACTAAAATAACCAAAAAACTTTTAATACCCATTAAATAAACAGTAACACAAAATAATATTTCCAGACAAGGCCATTCCAATCCATTCTAATTTTACGCACCCACCTTAAAGGTGTCAGGCTAAATTAAACAGGCTCTGCAAAAATTAATAACCTTTTTAAAGAAGTCCCTATAGGTGTACAAGTCTGCAGTATTAATTTATCCCCACTAAGCTGCGTTACAGCTTTTACATCAGAGGGCCAAACTATTTTTTTATCCACCACCTTATATTTTTTCTCCACCCCTTCATCTTTTATAACTATTTCATCCCCATTTTTTAACTCTCCAAGCCTTAAAAAAACTGTATTGTATGAAGTTAAATTCCAGGGTGAATCAGAGGAATGGGCAAAATAAAAGTTAGGTATTCCCTTAGCTTGTGCTACTCCTTTTTTTAATGCAGCCCTGTATTCTGCCTCATTAAAGGCATCCACCTCTTTTATCACAGGGGCATAAGCATTTATCTTAGGTATTAAAATTGTATTATTAGTATCTGAAAAATCAGCTGCAGCATGAGGTAGTGGTAAAAATAGTTTAATTATTGGAAGATATATTGTCAGAAGTAATAACAACCCAAATATTATCAGTCCATTGCCAGCATAATAATTCCATGGCCTTTTTTTCATAATTTTGGAATTTTAGACTAAAATTCAGACAAATGCAAAAACCTGGGATAAGGGTTTATTAGACTGTCTTCTTAACATTATCCCTGATGCTATAAATAATAACCCTGCTAATGTCAAAAAGATTAAATCATATCCTCCTGTTGCTGGAAGAACTGCCCCCAGTACTGCTGCAGGTCCTGCTGCTCCTGCAGAATCACCACCTCCACCGCCCCCATTGCCCCCTCCTCCACAGTCGGAGACACAGGGACCGGATGGGTTGCAATTTTCAGTACATGGTGGTGTTGGGGTAGGACATTCAGATTCAGGACAAGGAGGTGGATTTTGAGGATTCTGGCAGCAGTTTACATCAACAAAACTTAAATTAACTGTATTTTTAACAAAAATATCAACTAATATATCTCCTGTATCAATTAACACATTTCCCAAATTTCCATTAGCTTTATTCTTACCTGTGTTTGCATAAAAAGATAAAATATTTTTTATATCTGCATTGTTGTTAACCCTGACATCTGTGTTTAAATTTTGGTTAAAGAATATGTCATTAACACTCCCACTCCCATTTCCTGAGATTGATGCCAGTAGTCCTCCTCCACCAGTCCCTGCACTGACATGGGCTACATTTATTGGTCCATTATCTACAAAAATCTTTCCATAAATATCCCCAGTATTAATAATTACATTTCCCCCATTATCATTTGCTTCATTTTCCCCTGTATTTGCATACCCATAAATATTATTTGTAATAGTGGCATCATTATTTACATTAACTGTTGTAGTATTTGTTAAATCTAAATTAATTGTATTACTAGAATCATTACCATTATTTTTTATCTCAACTTCAGTAGGTGAGGGGCAGCAGCCTATTTCTGCAGATGAAAGGTTCATTGTATTCTCTACTCCTAAAACTACCTCTGCATTTCCTGTATTTATATTTGTGTCACCTCCTGTATTATCAGAGGCCTGGTTTTCTCCTGTATTAGTATCAGCTGAAACATCATTATTTACTTCTGCCTGATTATTTTGCTCTACTGTATTTGTAGCAAAACTTTGGATATTTACATTACTTGAGGAACCCTCACCATTTCCAGAAATAGACATCTCATCTGCAAATACTGAAGTTGGATTTATTAACAAAACTAATACTATAAACAAAGATACAAGCTTTTTAATTATCATTATCATAGCCTCCAATTCTAATCTTATAAATTATCGCTTCAGTCAAAATCCAGTAAGAATATATTAAGAGCAGTTTAGGGCAGAAAAATTAACTAATTCTTTTTAGGCAGCAGATTTGAAAGCCTTGATCTGTTTATAAATCCTAAATATAAAAGTCCAATTGGTAATACCAATAAAAGCCATGCTAAATTAATCTTCAAAACATTTTTGGTAACTTTTTCACCCAAAGCCAGAGGATCTGTCCCCCCACTTGCCTCTGCTTTAAACCCTGCAACCTGGGCAAAGGCTCCAGCAACTGCTCCAGAAAAACCATTGTTTGATGCAGCTGTAGTGTTAGGCTGGTTAGGAGTTACATTCACATTTGTTGTTATATTATTATTTGATCCACTATTCGAGCTGTCTCCTGATGATTGGTTTGTACCACCTGAATTATTATTGCTTTCATCATTTGAGTTTTGGTTCCCATTATTAGAATTATTCTCAGAGTTATTTGACCCTGAAGCCAGCTGTTCCTGCTCTGATCCAGGAGTTATAAAGTTACCATTCCAGCTGCCAAATACATTAACCACTGTTACAAAAAGCATCCCGCCTTTGGCAATATTGTTATTTACAAAATTAGCCATATTGGCAACTATGTTTGCATCCCCAGTTTTTATAGAAGAAGCTCCGCCTGTATTATCAGTTGAACTGTTTCCCCCGGTGTTTGCAGAAAGGTTTACATTATTTACTAAGTTTGCAGTATTAGTCTGGACTAAAGTATTGTTTTGAGTATCAGAAATATTTGCATTATTATTAGAATTTGAACCATTGCCAGAATTTACAGCAGTAATATCTCCATTTTCATTAACAATAAACTCAGTCCCTGCAGATCCTGCAAAGTTAGATCCCTCAGGTGCACCCATTATTCTTCCAATCCAATTCCCAGCCTCATTAACAATCACCAACCACCAATCCCCAACAACATTGGAATTTGCAACATTTAGGACCTGTGCAATTACATCTACATTTCCTGTGTCTATCTCAGTATCTCCATTGGTATTTGCATTAGCCTTATTTCCTCCGGTCTGACCATTAATATATAAATTATTTTCTATAATTGCATCATTTAACTGGTAAGTCTCATCATTTATAGTCTGATCAACATTTAAGTTGTTATCAGAATTAGTCCCATTACCAATATTTTTTGCAGTGATATCACCCCCGCAATTTGAACAACCTCCATACCCCAACTCACTTTCAGGAAAAATAATATCTCCAACCAAATCTCCAAATATATTAACAACTGAATAAATAACATTCCCTGCAATATTGTTATTTGCCATAGTTAGTATATTTGCAGCTACATTTGCATCACCTGTTGTAATACTGGTATCTCCGCCTGTATTCCTTGAAGCTTCATTATCTCCTGAGTTTGATTCTAAAGTTAAAGTATTTTCAATCCCTGCCTCATTATTTTGGAATGTCAGGTTATTTGTGACATTATCTATATTTGCATCATTTTCTGAACCAGTCCCGTTCCCTGAATTTAGGGCTGTCAATGATCCGCCACCGCATCCAATCACACACCCTGCTGCAAAATCTAAAATTATATCTCCAATATGGTCATCTGCCACATTAAATTCTGCTACAGCCATCCCTGCTACATTAGTATTAACTGAAGTTATAATTGTCCCTGTGGTATTTGCATCACCTGTATCAATTTTTACATCCCCGCCAGTATTGTCTGATGCAGAATTTTCACCAGTTATAGTTGACTGGTCCAGGTCATTAGCAATCTTGGCACTGTTGTCCTGAAAAGTCTGGTTTGTATTTATAACTCCTGCTGAACCTGAATTATCAGAGTTTGAGCCATTTCCTGAATTTATAACACTTATTCCTCCATCATCCCCGACAACTGCTGCCCCCGCTCCTTCTGCCAGATTGTTATTTCCTGAAGTTACTAAATTTGCATTATTGGTAGCATCTCCTGTATCTACAGATGTATCTCCCATCCCTCCATCACTTGATTGAAATCCGCTTTGATCACCAGCTGGTGCAGAAGTTGAGGTAGGGGAGGGGCTTGGATCTAAATTAGATTGGCTTGTTTGCTCCTCTTGCAAAGGTTCTTCAACTGTTTCTTCTTCCGGCTGCTGCTCCTGTTCTTCTTCATTGTTTGGGTCATCCGGTGAAGGAGCGCTTGGAGCTTCAGGCGCACTTGGTGCTTCAGGAGCCGGTGGGGCACTGGGTGCAGGCGGTGCAGAGGGTGCACTTGGAGGGGCAGGAGGTGTTGGAGCTTGTGCATATGAAGCCCTTGGCCCAACCTGCAAAAATACTAAAAGTATTATTGATAATATTGCTATCTGTTTTTTTATTAACTCTTTCATTTTTTCAGTTGTTACTTGTTACTTGTTACTTGTTACTTGTTACTTGTTACTTGATTTTGACCGATGGAAGGTGTTTCACCGAAGTGCTAGTAAAACACCTCCATCAAATCAAATTAGTCTAGTAACCCGAGCAGGTCTAAAAGATCCATAAGATCAGAAAGATCGAAATCTAAGCTAACCTCAGGAAGATCAAAACCTCCATCAGGACCAACTACGTTAACGTTTCCTGCATTTGAAGCAGAGGCTTCGACATTAGCATTACCGGTGTCGATTGAAGGATCAGATCCATCATCTCCACTAGCAGTGTTATCCTCAGCGTCATTTTTGCCTGTATCGGCATCAAGTTCGTCTAAGTCATTATCTAAGTCTGCATCGTTATCCTGGAATGCTTTTTGGTCAAAATCCAAATCAGCATCTAATTCGTTATCAGAGTTTGTTCCATTTCCATCAACCTTTGCCAGTAAATCATCAAGTAAGCATCCGCAGTTTAAGTCTGCCCAGTTGAAGTTAACCATGTTATCCACGGTTGCCTCAACATCTGCATCACCGGTATCAATTGAAACCTCTCCACCAGTGTTATCATTTGCGTCATTTTTGCCTGTATCAGCATCAACGTCAACGTTGTTGTCAACATCTGCATAGTTATCCTGTGTAACTGTTGTAGAGTTATCCAGGTCTAAATCAATGTTGTTGTCTGAATTTGAACCGTTGTCCAAAATTCTAAGGCTCAAAGATCCGCCGCCGTTGTCTCCGCTTCCAACCCTGGCGCTGTTAGCGTTAGCGAGGGTAGAAACTGAAACATCAACGTTTGCGCTACCGGTATCGATTGAAACATCTCCACCAGTATTATCGTTAGCGTCATTTTTGCCTGTTTTTGCATCAACGTCTACATCATTATCAACATCTGCATCATTGTTCTGGTAAACACTGACATTGCTTGTTTGATTTAAGTTAACGTTATTATCGGAATAAGTTCCGTTTCCTGAAATCAAAACTTCAGTGTCGCCGCCAGGGCAACAATCTACGCTTGCAGAGTTAGAATTTAATGTGTTTGAAACATTAGCTTTAACGTCTGCATCACCGGTATCGATTGAAACATCTCCACCAGTATTATCGTTTGCATCATTTTCTCCTGTATTTGCATCAACATCAATGTTGTTATCAACATTAGCTGTGTTGTTTTGAACCACTGTTGTTGTGTGGCTCAAATCAACATTAGCTGTTGAATTTGATGAAGAACCATTACCAGAGATTTGAATAGTTGTGCCAGCGTACGCGGCAGGTGTTAATGCGTTTAATACCAAAGCACCTGAAGCTAGCGCAACTGCAATTTTTCTTTTAAGTGTTGTCATTTGTTTCACCCCCTTCCTTTTATTGATTGGCCCAAATAAGTGGGACCGCACTTCTTAACTTTTCCGTCTTGTCGTTTTTAGCACAAAAAAACGGAGGCCTTCCCACCATTTATCCCACTGTAAGGGTAAATGATGAAATAGCCTCCGTTTGCGGTCGGTCTATTAAGAAACTCAAACCTAAAGTCTGAGTTTAAAATTATATTATAGGAACACAATTTCTTTGTCAAGAGATAAGTATTTGAATTTAATCTATATTGCATAGTATTTTTAAAAGACATATAAAATTACCCACCAACAAGGCTCATAAGTTTACTTAATATCAAGTTCTAAAGCTTAGATAAGTTTGATATAAATAAGGTAAAAAGGATGAAAGATTTAAGTAAATTTAAATCTCAGTGATAGTTTCAGAAAATTCTGTCCTGGAAATCTGATTATGTTCTCTTGAAACTCTTTTATTGCTTGCAACTCTATTAATTAGCTGTTTTTTATTTGTCCTGATAATTTTGTTTATAATCCGCTGGGTAACCTGAGTTATCTCTCCTGCTTCAAAGTAAATCTCAATGCTGCCATAAGTTTTCTTTTGCATCAATCTGTCCAAAAGTTTAAGCAGTTTATTAGAAACGTTTTTTTGGCTGTTCATATCCTACCTACTTTTTAGAACTTTACTTCTACTATCTGTTTTTCCCCTTTGATCTCACCAACCTGGATCCGGAAATTAGAATCAGAATCATTAATAGGGAAAGCAAGCCTTGTGTATTTTGTTGAAATTGGCTGGATTGCTACTGGGTCGTTGTGGACATCTGCAGCCAGCCACTCAGCATCATTTCCATTAACAGATAGTCTTATATAATCCCTGGTATTTATCTCAATTGGTTTATTAAAATCATTTACAATTTTTAAATTAAGTACAAAAAATGTCCTGCCTTTAACAGAGGTTGCTCTTTTTCCTTTAACTACTATCTGGTCCCTGATTTCTGCATTTTCAATAATATATTTTAACTTTGAAACTTCTTCACCTTTATTATTTTTTATAGGAAACTGGAATTCATGATTTAATGCAGCTGTTGATTTAGCATCAGGAAGCTCAAACCTGCTATCCCCTAGAGTACCCCCTTTATTAAATCCTGAAATAACAGATCCTCCCCAAAAAAGGGCACCCAATACTACAATTCCCAAAAAAGCATAAAGAATTAATTTGTTTTTTTCTGGAAGCCTTGAGCTATATCTATTAAGTCTTAGATTAGAAAACCTGTTCATATTTTTAATAGAGCTCTGCTCATAATTATATTAGAGCTTTGCTCATTTTTTAAAGATAAAAAACGCCTCACTTTTGAGGCAGTTGACTCGGGCAATACTAACAAATGAATATTTACCTGTCAACCCTGATCTCAACTACCCCGGATCCTGCACTTTTAGAAATCTCAACTATTACCTCACCCTCTCTGCCAGCCCCTACCAGTTTATTTAACACTTTGCCATTAGTTTTTGTGGTTACAAAAGTTTTAACATTCATCCCCAAATTCCTAATTTTTTCTTTATACCAATCTGTTATCGAATCTGGATTATCATTACTCTCCAAAACAAAACTGTTTTCCCCACCGCTTACTTTTTTAGAATTAGGATAAACAAAGTCACCAATAAAATTTTGAGGGGCTAAGGTAGGGGAGGGGGTAGGGATTGCAATTGCAGGGACCGTTGGTGTGGGATTTATAGAAGGCTGCCCTGTTGGAACAGACTCAATTTCTTGGGGACTGGACTGCTCAGACAAAACTGCACTGTCTTCTTTTGAAGAATAACTATTCACTATTAAATAACTTCCACCTATCATTAAAGTTATTAGAAGCACCATCAAAGAAAGAGGCATAAGACCAAGTATTATATCAGATCAATTCAATTAGTCTGTAAGAATTAAGTAATTACTTTATCCAAAGATTCTTTAACTTCTTAAACCTTTTTTCCAAAATAGACCCTCTAATTTCATTTGTTAAATTCAGCATAAAATAAACATTATGGATGGAAGCCAACCTATGGTACAAAATCTCAGCTGATAAATAAAGGTGTCTTAAATATGCTCTGGAAAAATTTTTGCAGGTATAGCAGCTGCATCCTGGGTCAATTGCTTTTTTATCTTCTTTAAATTCTGACCTTTCAATAGCCATTACAAATTTATTTTTTTGCTTTCCACCATTTTTAGGACTGATGTATAAAGAACCATTTCTGGCTCTGCGGGTAGGGGCAACACAGTCAAACATATCTATACCCCGCTCAATACATTCAAATAAATCTAAAACTTCACCAATGCCTAATGCATGCCGGGGGGCAGAGTCGGGGAGAAGGGGAGTGACCCAGCCAATTGTTTCATAAATTGCTTTAGATGCAGCCCAATCCAGATCCTGGCCTTCGTCAGGATGACGGGAGGAGGGCCAATATTTAGAAGTTCCAAAGCTGCCGCCGATAGAGAAGCCGTCAAACCCAACCTTACTTATCCACATTGCTTCTTTTTCCCTGATCCCTCTATCATAAACACCCTGTAAAATTCCAAATAGCATTCCCCTTTTTTCACGCTTTTTTTCACAGTGTTTCTCAAAATAAGCCTTACTTCTTTGTTCCCACCTGTGTGTCCGCTCTAAAGATTGTGCGACGTAGGATGGCGAAGAGAGTGGGGAAAGCAGCTCATCCAAAACTAAAATAATATCAGACCCTAAATCTAATTGGACTTCTACACTCTTCTCAGGAGTTAAAAGGTGCTTTCCCCCATCAAGGTGTGAAGTAAACTCCACCCCCTCCTCTGTTATTTTTGATAAAATTTCAGGCTCCTCTTTTTTACTCTGCGAAGCAGAGGAGCTGTGCTCATACCACTTTGACACACTCCTTTTTTTTCCTTTTTCCTTTTGACTTAACTCTTCTACTGTTACTCTTCTGGTAATTTTTTTACTTTTTTCATTGTAAACCCTCCCACTCTTTCTAACCCTCAAATAATTTTGGTCAATGGGTGACTCCGAAGAGGGATCCCGAGCGTCGACCGCAGGGGGCTTGTTAGTCCCCCGAGGACGCACTTGGGACACTGAGGAGGCAGGACCCATTGACCTACCGACCTTCCTCACTCCATGCTCAATCATTGCCCCCAAAGAAAATGCCTGAAACCCACCTGAGTCAGTTAAAATTGGGTAATCCCAACCCATAAATTTGTGCAATCCCCCCATCTTTTTTATAAGTTTACTCCCGGGCCTTAAATATAGATGGTATGTATTTCCTAAAATAATTTGGGTATTAACCTTTTTTAGATCATCAGGAGCTAAAGCTTTTACAGACCCCACTGTCCCAATAGGCATATAAACAGGAGTCTTCACCTCCCCATGAGGAGTCGTCAAAACCCCAGCCCTGGCCATTTTATCTTTCCCTAAAATTTTGAAATTAGACATAGTGACTGAATATTTTAATTGGTGGGCTAAAGAAGGTCAATGTTACAACTGATAACGGCCGTTACTGATTGTACCAGGATAAATTCAGGTTTCTTCATCAAAATCTCCAAGTTCCTTTATCTTTGCAACTAGTCCCTCATGCCTTCCTTTATAGCTTTCTATCTCCTCCTCAACATTTAATCTCAAAAGTGGCTCAGTATTAGAAGTCCTAAGACTAAACCTCCAGTCAGGATACTGGACTGCTACCCCATCCAGTTCTAAAATCTCCCCATCTTTATGCTCTAACTTTAACTTCTCTATTATCTCTTTTGCATTCTTAACTCTAAAATTAATCTCCCCTGATTCTCTGCTTCTTCTTACTTCATTTGCCAGCTCTGATAACTTCTTACCCTGCACTGTCATTGCATTTAACACATGCAAAAGTACTAAAAGTGGTCCCTCTGCATTCCCTGTTGCTTTGAAAAAATAATGTCCTGATGATTCCCCTGCAAAAATTCCTCCTCCTTCATTCATCTTTTCTGTAATATATGCATGTCCCACTTTTGTTAAAACAGGTTCTCCCCCACTCTCCTTTGTTACTCTACTAGCACTCATAATATACCTAATATCAAAAAGGATTTTTTCCCCTTTGTGTTCTTTTAATAACTCTCTTGCAACTATTGCAGTAATCATTGAAGGCTTAACCACCTCTCCCCTCTCATCAATAAAAAATATCCTGTCCCCATCCCCATCTAAAGCCAGTCCTAAATCTGCCCCTTCTTCTAAAACCCTTTTTTGGGCAGGCTCTACATTTTTTGGATCCAGCGGGTCTGCAGGATGGGCAGGAAATGTCCCATCCAGCTCAAAATTCATTCTCACTAACTCCCCGGGGATATGTTTATATAAAGCATCTATATATAGCGCACCCATTGCATTTGCACTATCACAAACTACTTTGAAATTATTAAGACTGGGATTTCTGGTTATCTCTAACGCATATTGGACTTCTTCATCAACTACTCCATCAACAACTTTTATACTCCCCCTCTCTGTTGCATTAAGGTTATCAATTTTTTCAGGATGGAGGGATAGCTCCCTGATATCATCCATCCCTGTTGGCTTACCTATTTTTATAAGTCCCCCATCCCCTGGATTTACTACAATCTTTAATCCATTGTAGTCTTTAGGGTTATGGGAAGCTGTAATCATTATCCCCCCATCATACTTTTTTTTAAAAACCCCGTAATAAAAAGTTGGGGTTGAAACAAGTCCAATATCAATAACTTGTGCACCTAAATCCACTAAAGTCTCAGTTATAGCTTTAAAAATAGCAGGGGTTGAAAGCCTCATATCCCTTCCAATAACAATAGTTAATTTTTCTTTGTTTGGAAATTGTTTTTTGGCAAAGGAATAAATTGCCCTGGTAATAGGTACTGCAAATTCCTCATTTATCTCACCAGGATAAATCCCCCTAATATCATAGCTCTTAAAAATCCCACCAGGTATATCCATATTTTATATAGTCTATAATAGCATTTTTATTCTTGAACCAGAATACCTCGCAGCCCTTCGGTCTGAGTCCTCAGGATCGAAGACTGGCTGCGGGGATGAATGGTTCACAGAAGAACTTGCCCGAAGGGATACTCCGCAGTTTACTGCGGAGTAGTTCATTTAGACAAGGGCGCGAAGTCAGAATCAAGAAAGTAGTTGGAGAGCAAGTCATGCAGATGCCCGGTGACTTGCGATCCCACAGCGAGGGATTCGACCCGAGCGGTACTTTCTGATCTGACGAGCGACCTCAAACTAAGTCAAGCTTATCAAGTACCTCTTCTAACACTTCTTTCTCACTCATCCTAGTAGTATCAACTATTAAGTCAAAAAACTTTGGATCAAACCTATCTTCAATTCCATATAACTTTTTAAACTTTCTTCTATGAGCTTCTGCCCTTTGATCTGACATCCTCAAAGCCTCCTCCATACTCACTCCCTCTCTAGCTGCAGTCCTCTTCATCCTAACATTTAAATCTGCAGTTACTAAAATTTTAAAAGTATCTTTATTCCCCATGGCATGGTACCCAGCCAGATGTGCCTCCACAACTACCCCACTATCTTCCTTTAGGATCCTTTCAAACTCATCCTCTAAATCCCTGTCTAATTTTTCAGGAACTTTTTCTGACTCCTCTAAAGGCACATTATTTTCTTCATGCCAAGCTCTTATAATTTCTCCAGCAGAAATATATCTCCACCCTAATTTTTCTGCTAAATTGCGGGCCAGTGTAGATTTCCCAGACCCAATAGGCCCAGACACTGCAGCATTTTTAAACTTCATAATTTTAAAAGTATATCCTGTTTTAATCTTCCTTACTAGAAACAAAGAAGAAAAGGGAGTGAAGTCAGAATCAAGAAAGTAGTCGGAGAGCAAGTCCTGCAGATGCCAGGAGACTTGCGATCCAACAGCGAGGGATTCTACCCGAGCGGTACTTTCTGATCTGACGAGCGACCTTCATAGTTAGTCAACTAAAATCCCCAGTTTCTCAAGCTCTAATATAAATTGCTCTCTGCCTTTATTATTGCATGCACTGCAAAAACCTTTCTCGCAAAACTTCAAAGATTTATTTCCTAAAATTTTTTCCAACTTTTGTTTAAACAAATATTCACTCCCTGATACTAAATCTAAATCAAACTCTTCAAAAAAATCCTCTTCTAAAGAATCCTGCCAGAATCTGACTTTAAACCTGGCTTTGTTATATCCTTTCTCTTTTAAATCTTTTGCTGCAAGCAAAGCATAAATTTTTGGCATCAAATCCATATCCATATTTTCTTTACCCCGCTCTATATCCTC
>Ga0075715_110_pt1 | contig 34985 bp, 37 predicted proteins | sample RifGroB1_FD_67776 | JGI IMG/M metagenome (GOLD analysis project Ga0075715, IMG submission 67776) | Microgenomates (Daviesbacteria) bacterium GW2011_GWB1_36_5 | reverse complement strand
ACCTAGTGTTTCACCAAGTGTATCTCCTTCAGTTAGTCCTTCAGTTAGTCCTAGTGTTTCACCCTCAGTTAGTCCTTCTGTATCTCCATCTGTGTCTCCATCCCAGTCTCCTTCTGCTTCTGTTTCTCCTAGTGTTAGTCCATCTGTTTCTCCTAGTGTTTCACCTAGTGTAAGCCCTAGTGCATCTGTATCTCCATCTGTATCTCCTTCAGTTTCACCTAGTGTTAGTCCATCCATATCACCAAGTGTTTCACCTTCAGTAAGTCCCTCAGTTAGTCCTTCTGTATCTCCATCACAATCTCCTTCTGCTTCTGTTTCACCTTCAGTAAGTCCCTCTGTTTCACCTAGTGTCTCACCAAGTCAAAGCCCTAGTGCATCAGTATCACCAAGTATTAGCCCATCTGTTTCTCCCTCTGTTTCACCTTCTCAACCTAGTGTTTCACCAAGTGTATCTCCTTCAGTTAGTCCTTCAGTTAGTCCTAGTGTTTCACCCTCAGTTAGTCCTTCTGTATCTCCATCTGTGTCTCCTAGTGTTTCACCTTCTGTTAGTCCATCAGCAGGATCAAGTGTTTCTCCTTCAGTATCTCCCTCAGTTAGTCCAAGTGTCTCTCCTAGCCAAAGCCCTAGTGCATCTGTATCACCTTCAGTTTCTCCATCTGTTAGTCCTAGTGTGTCACCATCTATTAGCCCTTCCCAATCTCCAAGTGCATCAGTTTCACCATCCGTATCTCCTTCCCAGAGCCCTTCGGCATCTGTATCACCTTCAGTAAGTCCTTCTGTTTCTCCTTCAGTAAGTCCATCAGTTTCACCATCCCAGAGCCCATCAGCTTCAGTTTCTCCTTCTGCATCAGTTTCACCATCTGTTAGTCCATCAAAAAGCCCATCTGTAAGCCCAAGTGTTTCTGCTTCAGTATCACCATCAGCTTCTGTTTCACCATCAGTAAGTCCATCCCAATCTCCTTCTGCATCTGTGTCTCCATCAGTAAGCCCATCTGTAAGCCCATCTGTAAGCCCAAGTGTATCTCCTTCACAGAGCCCTTCAGCATCCATATCACCAAGTGTTTCACCTAGTCAATCTCCTTCTGCATCAGTGTCTCCATCAGTAAGCCCATCAGTTAGTCCATCAAAAAGTCCAAGCGTATCTCCTTCCCAATCACCATCTGCATCAGTGTCTCCATCAGTAAGCCCATCAGTTAGTCCTTCTGTAAGTCCATCAGTTTCACCATCCCAGAGCCCATCAGCTTCTGTTTCTCCAAGTGCAAGTCCATCTGCAAGCCCTTCAGTTAGTCCTAGTGTTTCACCATCCCAATCACCATCTGCATCAGTGTCTCCAAGTGTTTCACCATCAGTAAGCCCCTCTGCATCAGTTTCACCTTCAGTAAGCCCATCAAAAAGTCCTTCAGTTAGTCCTAGTGTTTCACCATCCCAGAGCCCATCAGCTTCAGTTTCTCCTTCTGCATCAGTTTCACCATCTATTAGCCCATCCCAATCTCCAAGTGCATCAGTAAGCCCTTCAGTTTCTCCTTCAGTTTCACCATCTATTAGCCCATCGCCCGCAGGAAGTGTATCACCTTCTGTTAGTCCATCTATTAGCCCATCTGTTTCTCCTTCACCAGCATCCGCAGGAAGTGTATCACCTTCTGTTAGTCCATCTATTAGCCCATCTGTTTCTCCTTCACCAGCATCCGCAGGAAGCGCTTCACCTTCAGTTGGGGCAGGCAGTATTTCAGCATCAGCCTCTCCTTCAGCCAGCCCCTCTGCTTCACTGAGCCCCTCTCCTGCTCCAAGCCCTTCAGCTGCTGCATTCACACAAGTTAGTCAAACTCCTATCTTACAAAGAAATTCCCTTATTATTAATGAAATTGCGACTGGGCAATCACCTGTACTCGGCCAGCTAAGAATCCCTGCCTGGAATGATGCAGGCAGGCCTGAAAAGCCAAAGGAAGGAACGCTCGGTTTTAACATCCAGTCAAATTGTCTGGAATATTGGACTGGATCAACCTGGTTAAAGCTTCCGATGAAGAGAATTTGATGTATAATAATTTCAAGTTATATGGCAAAAAATTCCCCACTCCTTATTAATATTGGTGAAGGACTATCGATTATGGCTGGTTTGCCAAGGATTGCCTCCTGGGATACTGCAGGAAGGCCTAAGAAACCAAGACCTGGAACATTTGGTTTTAATACCCAAACTAAAGCATTGGAGTATTGGGACGGGAAAGACTGGCTGGCAGCTATCCTGGGTTAAAATTTCAAAAACTTCCACAGCTTGACAGGTACTTTTTAAGCAGTTATAGTGAGATTAATCCTAAAATGTTTGACTTCATTAAAAATATCAGTTCAACAGAGCTTATAATTATAGTTTTGATATTAGTGGTTTTTTTCGGCGGCAAAGCTATTACCTCCCTTGCAAGAAGCAGCGGTGAAACTGTTAAAGAGGTAAAAAAGATTAAAAAGGAATTCATCAGCTCTATAGAAGGTGATGATGATAAGCCTGATAAAAAATGATTTGAGGGGAGGTGCTTAATAAAATATGTTCCAGTCAATTGGGGTAACTGAGTGGCTGATAATTGCATTAATAATAGTTTTGCTTTTTGGAGGAAAGAAGATACCGGAACTTTTCAAAGGCTTAGCTGAAGCACTAAGGGAATTTAAGAAGTCTTCTAAAGATTCAGATCAAAAGGAGGGGTAAATGTGGAAAACATTGCGTCTTCTGATACTTCCCAGCTAAATGATCTAATTAGCAACTACTCTTCAATCTTAAAAGAGATTAAAAAAAGATTCCTGTTTACTCTATGTTTTTTTGCAGCTTGTGTGATTTTGGGGTTTGTTTTCTATGAGAGCATAATTAAATTCTTAATAGATGTCCTTAGTCTTCAGGGAATTAATATAGTATTTACTTCACCTTTCCAGTTTATAAACCTGGCAATTAGCTGCGGGATTGTTACCGGGCTTTTGCTTGTATTTCCCCTGCTTATTTACCAGATTTTGTCATTTTTAAAGCCAGCTTTGCGGGATAAGGAATATAAAATGCTGTTTGGGTACCTCCCTTTTTCTATCATATTGTTTTCAGCAGGGTTTTCATTTGGGGTACTGGTTATGAAATGGCAAATCCAGTTATTTTTGAGCAAGTCAGTATCTCTTGGGATAGGCAATATATTGGATATCAGTAAGCTAATAAGTACAGTGCTTGTGGTATCTGCGTTTATGGGGATTGCTTTTCAGTTTCCAATTGTAATACTTCTTCTTTTGCGCCTTGGGGTTATCAAACACTCCCAGCTTGCTAAACAGCGCATGTGGATTTACCTGGGTTCATTAATTGTTACTATCCTTCTTCCGCTGGACTCATTAATAGCTGACGCTCTGCTCACATTTCCAATTGTAATCCTATTTGAAGCTACATTAATACTAAACCGCATCTTAGAAAAAAAGAAAACTGCAACCCTAGCCTCAATTTAAAGGATATTTATAGGATTTTAGAGGAGATTATTTGCTGTTATTATCATATTAGTCTCCTTTAATTTCCTTTATTAATCCTCTAATATTAATTCATGCCTAAAGATGTTGTGCAGGAGCTTATTGCTAAAACTTTTAAGGAATTATCCAGTCCACCCAAACCTGCCCAAAGATCCAGGACCTGGGAGTTACCAAGTGCTTATAGATATCTAGTCCAGTGGTCCAATGCAAAGCTCAGCTTGATGATGCAGCCAGATCTGTGGTCAGAAATCAGGAAGAGGGTTTTAAAAGAAGTACTACCAAGGAATATTTTAATTTTCTGGGCTTTTCTCAGGGGAGTTTAGAGGAAGTAAAAGGAGATATTAGAGAGCTGACTGAGGATGGGTTTTTAAAATCAAGCACAGGATCCAGTTTAAAAAGAATAGGGGTTGATTTAAAAGACTTTAATACAGCTTTAAAGCCTAAAGGAAATTTAGAGGAAAATAGAGGAGAATATATTCCTCTAATTGTCCTCTATCCTCCTTTAAAGAATGTTAGAGCTCAGGATTTAAGCTATGAGATTTTTAATGAGCTTATTAACAAGACTGACTATTTGCTAAGAACATTAGTCCAGTCCTTAGAGAAAAAACTTGGTGATGAAAAAAAGGGCTATCAGGTTGAACAAGCCAGGATTAAAGAAAAGTTTAAGAAATAGCCACCCAGTTTTTTAGCTTCTGAAGACCTTTTTTCAAGGTTTCTGACAGTACGAAGTTCACCAAGTAGGCCTACCTCCCCAATAAAGACTGATTTTGGGGGCAGGGTTAGGTCTTTAAAACTTGAAAGGATGGCCATGCAGATTGCTAAATCTGCAGCAGGTTCTGTTATCTTTAATCCTCCTGTTATATTTACAAAGACATCCTGGTCATATAAAGGCAGCTTTAACCTTTTTGTCAGGACTGCAACTAAAAGCATCAATCTATTGCTGTCCACGCCTGTCCCAACCCTTCTGGGGATGGGTGAGTTTGTTTTGGTAACCAAAGCCTGGATTTCTATTAATAGAGGCCTTAAACCATTGACAGTGACTGTAACAGCTGAGCCTGGGGCATTAACTTTTTGTTCTACAAAAATCCTGGAAGGATTTTTGACTTCTATCATGCCTGACTCCTCCATCTCAAAGATACCTATTTCATCTGTTGGGCCAAACCTGTTTTTAGTTGAGCGCAGGATCCTGAACTGGTTTGTTGGGTCACCTTCCAGCCAGAGAACAACGTCCACCAGGTGCTCGAGTGTGCGGGGACCTGCTACTGTTCCTTCTTTGGTGACATGGCCTACTAAAAATATGGGGATGTGCAAAGTTTTAGCCAGCCTTTGGAGCCTGTGGGCTGTTTCCCTGACTTGGGAGATTGAACCTGGGGCTGAGTCTAAATCCCCTGTTTCTAAAGTCTGGACTGAGTCTACAATCACCAGGCTTGGTTTTAAGCTGGAAATTGTGCCTATAATTGCATCAACATCAGTCTCGTTTAGTATTTCAAAGTTGGATTTTGGGTTTATACGCTCAATCCTAAGCTTTATCTGATGGGGGGATTCTTCCCCAGCAACATACAAAACAGAGGAGCTTACCGACTTCCGACTACTGACTACAGCTTCTTTATTTTTTGCGGTAGTCTGTAGACTGTAGTCTGTAGACATATTGATTGCCAGCTGGCTCAGGAGTGTACTCTTGCCAATCCCAGGGTCTCCAGCTACTAAAACTACAGAACCTTTAACAATTCCTCCTCCTAATACTGCGTCAAACTCCTCAATACCAGATTTAACCCTATCATATGCTTTCTTTTCTATATCAGATAGCTTGATGGGTTCTGAAATAGATTTACCTAGTTTGTTTGAGAATGAGGATCCAGTTTGAGTGATTTGTTCAACCAGTGAACTCCAGGTTCCACATTCAGGACATTTGCCTAAAAACTGAGGGGAAACATAGCCACACTGCTGGCAGACATAAGTTGAGGTTTGCTTAGCCATTGGTGGCTATTATACTACTTGTAGATTAAGCCTGCAGTGGAGGTAACAAATGAGGCAAGGTTAACCCTTCTTTTAGTATTATCAACTGAATCTACTAAGAATTGGTAGTTTTTTCCTACTTCAAAATCAGCTGGATTATCTATCTTTGAAGAATGAATCATGCCTTCTATGCCACCCTCTAAAGAAACTGATATTCCCTGGGTAGAAACTTTAGTGACTGTGCCTTTTACAATATCATCAGCCTGGAGGTCTTTGGCTTTGTCTTTGAATGGGTCAGAGACAAGCTGCCTTATAGAAAGGTTTGCCCTGCCTGTATTTGTCTCCACAGATAAAACTTTAGCTTTAACTTCATCCCCTACTTTATAAACTAAGGATGGGTCTTCTGTTTTTTCCCAGGAGATTTCTGAGACATGGACCAGTCCTTCTACCCCTGACTGCAGTGTAACAAAAATTCCAAATGGCAGGACTGCTGCAACTACACCTTTAATCTCATCCCCAGCTTTTAATTTAGAAAGATTTTCCTTAATGTCCTCTGAAACAGTGGTTTTTTGGCTGAAAATTAGCCTATTTTGGTTTGCTTCCACCTCAATTGGGGTAACATCTACATCCTTGCCAACTAACTCTTCTAAATTAGCTGCCTGGGAAAGGGTAACCTGTGAGGATGGTAAAAATCCTCTGATTCCTTCTACTTCCACAATCAAACCACCCCTGTTTAATTCTAAAGCTTTACCCTTTAAGACTGAGTTTGATTTTAAAGCTGCCTCAAATTTATACCATTGGGATGGGGTTTTAGTTTTAAGAGACCTTTGCAGTCCTAAGACTACCTGACCTGATTCATTTTCTGTCTGGATGACAAAAGTTAAAAGTTTATCCCCAACTTTTAAGTTTGCAGCCTGTTCCGGGGAGAGGTCCCTTTTAGGCAGGACACCTTCTGATTTTGTACCTAAATCTAAAATAATTTCATTATCAGAGATTGAGACAATTTCACCATCAACTTCCTGACCACGGGATATAGATAAGGGTTTAGATTCTTGTGAGGCCAAAAGATCGGCCATGGAAGTAGGCTGACCGCTTACTGACTTCCGACTACTGCTTTTTGCAGTAGTCTGTAGACTGTCGGCTGTAGACTTTATCATTCATGTTTACCTGTCTTTCTTTCAAGATGAAGAGATTATATAACTTTTGTAAGGAAAATTCCACTATTTGTATTCTAATATAAGCTCAGGAGCAAGGTTGGGATCATGGTCAAAAGTATAGATATACTTTCTGGCCCAGGTTCCTCCTGTACCTTTGATAATCAAAGCTATGCTGTTTCCACTCTGCCAGTCAGTCCTGTTTGTAACTTCCTGAAAAACAGGGGTATTAATAATAATTTCTGTGTTTGCAGGCCAGTTTTCATTTGAACTATGGACAAACTTATTTGTGGTCAGGACCCTTTGGGAAGGAAGTGAGGATAAGGAGAAAGGAACTGCATTGCCATAGCAATCTATTTTTAATTAATTTATCGATTCAATCTGGGCTGCCTTAAGCTCAAGAAGACCTGCTAAAAGTCTTAACTTTTTAGCAGTTTTTAATCCATTAGGAAGAGCAGGAAATTGATTGTCAACCAAGGTAGAGACATTTTCTATACAATTTCTTGCACTTTCATAGTAATCAAAGCTTTCAAGCTGGGTAGAATTAGGGATTTGTGCCCAAATTTTCGCTAACTCTACAATATCAAAACCTTCTTTGGAGAGACGCGATAAACCTAAGGTAACTTCTGTAATGCGCTGATTAATTTCTGACATAAGGCGGAAGAATCATTTTAAATATAAAAACACTCTTGTGTCAAGGCAACAAAAAGGCATCCTTTAGGGATGCCTTTAATGAAATCTGGCAGTGAGGTATTTTCACACAACCTCGCAGTAGCATTATCGTCCCCGCTGATACGTTTGACGACTGAGTTCGGGATGGGATCAGGTCGGGCCGTATCGCACAAACCACCAGGAGATAAGTATATAGTACTTTGCTGTGAGGATCAATCCCCAAGTCATTCCAATTAAATCTGCCTAATATGCACATCCGAGTGAACCTGAATAAACTGCCCAGCCTGTAATATTGGTACTTGTTGTATCAATATTACAATCAGGTGTACCATCCTTCTCCGGATCAATTAAACCCGGCTGCTGCTTGAATTCATTAGATGTCATTTCCGCGCTAGTTATATTTGGGGAGGTTCTTACTTTATAATTGTTTCCATCTTCTGAATAATACTGATAACAATAGGTATCTCCCGTAAGAGGATCTTCCGGAATGGTGGGCATGTATGCTGGTGCTAATCCTGATACTAGTCTCATGCATTGGAATGAACCTGCCTGAAGAGGATATTGTCCGGTTGTGCTTTTATAAAGTTCTACTGCAGTCTTTAAGGCATTCAGATCCTGAAGTCTTTTAGAGATTCTGGCTGATTTTTGAGTAGAAGAGTATACTACTGTGCCAACTGCTGCCAGAATAGCAATGATGGCAATAGTTACCAAAAGTTCAATTAGAGTAAATCCCTTTTTATTCCGGGTAGACATAAAATTATTGTACATTAAAAGTTCCGCTTGTCATAGAACTAGTAAAACCATCATTTAATAAGTATCTAAATTCATACTGTCCTGGAACTAAACTTTCTGATAGTGGGAAAATGCAGGTACCAGAAGATGGTGCTGCTCCTGATGTTTGAGTACAGTTTATATAGAGCCAACCTCTATCATTAGTGTTAGCAGACCCAACTACAAATACAGCAATCCAATCTTTTGGCAGAGGACTCGCTACATCATTCCAGCTAACATTTACACTCGTGCCTTTGTTTACTGTTCCAGTCGGGCCTACCAAGCTTGGGCCAGCCGGAGGGGGTGGAGGTGGTGGTGGTGGTGCCCCTCCTGAAGTTACATAAGTGCAGGCAGTTTGTCCTGAGTAGTAAGCCCAGCCTGAAACAGTTCCTGAGGTGTTTAAGGAACAGTTGGCTGAAGCGTCAGCATCTCTGGCCGGATCTACTAAAGTAGGCCGGGATAAAAAATCTGATTGCTTCATCTCCCCACTAGTCACCAGAGTAGGGTTTGAAGCTACCTTATATTCTATACCTGAAGCATCAGATTGATATTGGTAACAAAGAGTGCTGTCTGAAGGATCAGTGGGAATTTTGGGCATATAAGTAGGAGCTAAGATAGAAGGGATACAGACAAAGTTGTTAACTGCAATAGGATACTGGCCAGTAGAGGTTTTATAAAGCTCTAGCGTAGCTTGAATAGCTTTTAAGTCCTCTGCTCTTTTGCTAAGCCTGGCAGTTTTTTGGGTACTTGAGTAGACAACCATACCAACAGATGCAAGTATAGCAATGATAGAGATAGAAACCAACAGTTCAATCAGGGTAAAACCAGACTGGTTATGAGTACGCTCTGCTTGTAGTTCATGGTTCATTGTAGAAAATTTTTTTTATTATGAACTAATAACTTATAACCAATAACTAATATGGGCATTAAGTAAAGAGTAAATCTAAATTGTTACTTATGTCAAATACTCAGGATTTGAGGCTTAAAAGCAATGAAGCTCCACGGCAACACGCCCAATTTGTTTCACAAATTGCAAAGCCGTGGTATCTTCTTGCACTGTACGGCTTCGCCGATACAGAAATTGATCCATTCACCCACGCTTAAAAGCGTGATACTCTGGATCTGCAATAGAAGAAACTTTATACTCAAAAATGTGAATACGACTTTGTATGGAAGTCCTTTTTAACTAAAAAGGAGTCAAAAAATCTCAACTATTAATATTCTTTTCTAAAAATCTCCTGACTTCGTCAGTTAGCTTTTGTTTAACTTCTTCCAAAGAAACATGATTTCCCTCTTTGAAATTAATTGGCTCTTCATCAATATCCTCAAAATATACCAGGCTTTTTAAGATTAATCCTAAGTCAAGATTGGGAAATTTATTTTTGCATGCATTGAACAATTCTTCAAGGGTGTACTCTTTTAAGATAAAATAAAGGTCAACATAATCCTTAAGGGTTGAACGGCTGGTTATTGCCGAGAGTTTCATGCAGGCAATATCCATTATTGAAGCTAAATTGAAGGATTCTTCCTCTACTAATTTATCCACTAACTCATAGGGGTAAGTCAAAAAACTGAATTTCATTTTGCCAACGTTGACACTTAAAGTGTTTTTTTCTTCCTGAGTTTTAACTATTTCCCTGCCTGCAAAAACTTCACATATTTGTTCAAACAATTTGACAGTATCAATATCTTCTCTGCTGAAAAAATCGAAATCCAAGCTATCCCGATGCCCAATCTGCAAAGCTAAGGCTGTTCCTCCCGCCAAATAAAACTGCGTTTTAAAAGCCACGAGTTTCGTAAGGATTTCTTTTCTTTCAGGGTCTAGGATATCGTAATGCAGCATTATATGAATCTATTTTGAAATTGGCCTTTATTAAGGTTAAAATAAAGCGACCAAAGATTTAAGGATTTTTTATCCCATGCGCCAAGTGGAATATTGATTGTTACTTCCTTAATATCATCACTGGAATAATTGGCGAATAACCATCTCACCGCTTCCAAACTCCCGAAATTTAAAACCTGGGAAATAATAATTTTTTTATGCTTTTGCAGATCAATCTGAGTGGCATCATAAGACCATAAGGTTGCTTTAACACTCTGGGGTAACTGAACCATATAGTATATTATACCTCATTCGGAATGAGGCCGGAGCCAAAAGTCTCATGGTAATTTGCCCAAATTTGCAGGCTGGGATGTAGTAATACTAAAATTTAGCGAGACGCCCTTAATTGGGCTTGTTGATCAATGTATTTAATCGTATTTAAAACTCCCTGAGCAGCAAGTACAGTGATTAAAATTGGCACTGATTCTGTGCTTCTTAAGTTCCAAGTATCAGCAGGAATCCTTAAGCCTGTTTCCCCATGAAGTTCAGACCTATCACCTCTTTGCATTCCATAATGATGCTTTTGTATTCGATATAGATTAACAGGATAATGCCCAGCTATTTCATGTTTCCTTTGCAGTAGTACGGCCTGATAACCCTTGTAATAAGGAATATTTTTTCGCTCAACATCAAGAAACTTAACTTCTTCAGCCAACCTAACTTCCTCGGACTTTTCGTCTAAAGAAATTTCAATCCATGGAGTAATTACAGCTCCGCTTTCCGATGCAGACAATCTACGCCTTGTCAAAACATCTGGGGCTAGCTCCAGAATTTCTTTTTCAACTTTTCTAAATTCTGCCCTATCCCTTTCAAACTCTGCCCTCGCTCTGCGCGGGTCGTATAAGGCATGAGTTAATCCTATTGCAACAATCTCGGCACTTATAGCCATATTTATGAGAATTCTATACTCAGAATAACTGGATTGCAACAAGCGTTATGGAGTTTTAATACAAATGAGATTAGGAATAAATTTTATTTATACTAAAAAATGTGAATACGACTTTGTATGGAAGTCCTTTTTAACTAAAAAGGAGTCAAAAAATCTCAACTATGACTATTAGTACTGGTTGGCTAAAATCCTCACAGATCTTACACCGCCAGCCTATCAACCTGGTAGTCTTCCAGGAGTCTTAAAGATTCCTCATCTTAGGGTCTGCTTCGTGCTTAGATGCTTTCAGCACTTATCAAAAAGAAACGTAGCTACCCGGCGCTGCACTTGTAAGTACAACCGGCACACTAGAGGTTTCCTCATCTCGGTCCTCTCGTACTAGAGACAACTCCCTTCAAGAATCCAAACGCCCATACTGGATAGAGTCCAACCTGTCTCACGCATATAATTCAACTATTACTAGCTGTATGGACTATACCACCCCCCTACTGTAACGTAGGGGGACTGACATCTAATATGAGTTTAAATCCAGATTATCTGGTACCTCATATTTGACCTAAATAGGTCAAGTCTCTACGGGGTCATGAATCCTTCTTTAATTAAAGTTTGTTTAATTACATCCATCAAAATTGTTCTCTTTTTGGAGTAATTCAACAACTTAAATTGGTCTACAAGCCTACAGAGTTCTAAAAATTCTTGTGGAGATCTAATTTTCTCCTTTAAATTAAGAATGCCTGCTTTCTTTTGAAAATTAGAAATTTTTCTATTTTATTTAAAAAATCTCTAATGGATTTTATATCTCCTATTATGTATTCTTCAATCCCGTCATTTCTTTTTCTTAAATAACCTATTCCGGTTATTTTATGAAGTTCCTTTAAGGAAACTTTAGAACTTTGAGATTGGTAGAAAACTATATTTGGAGATACCTGATACCGATATTTATAGGTAGAATTTTTTGTTAATTTAACATAAATACTACCGTCAGCATCAAGAAATCCAGCAAGATAACTACTCTGAGACTTGGACAATTTATTCATTAGGATTCAGACTTCCCTCGGAATTATCCTAGCACATGACAGTTTGCTGTGTCTAGGACTTCTCCGATATGAGTCAGTTTATGCATCCCGAAATTACTTTCGGGAGCCGCCAAATTGACGGTTTGAACCCAGCTCGCGTACCGTTTTAACTGGCGAACAGCCAGACCCTTGGGACCTACTTCAGCCCCAGGATACGATGAGCCGACATCGCTGTCTTTTTAATTTGTCTGTGATTACTCACAGGATCAGACTATACCTTCACCCCGATGTTCTTCGGGGGCTAGTTTTATATATCAGTTTAAGTACCCGGAATATCCGCAAGCTGATATCTGTGCTTTCGCACAAGTCGTTACAGGGTCCGACGTTACGTCGGACTTCCCTCGGTGTTGACCTTGCATTACTGCCTAGGCGTTCACCGATTTTGACTAGTATTTTTGTTTCAAGAAGTTTCTAATTTTGTTTAACAGTCTAATGGAATTACTTCCACCGCACCCCAATGTTTTTAAAAAGGTGCCGAACCTTGCCGTCCTTGTGGACTGTTGGGCAAGACTAGCCTGTTATCCCCGGGGTAGCTTTTATCCGATAAGCCTATTCCCTCCCATGAGGTAAATAAGGATCACTAAAACCTGCTTTCGCACCTGCTCGACCTGTTTGTCTCGCAGTCAAGCACACTATATACTTTTGCGCTTAAACCTCAATTTCTTTATGAGGTAAGTGTACCTTTGTACGCCTCCGTTACGATTTTGGAGGCTACCGCCCCAGTAAAACTGTCCGCCAGACCTTGTCTCCTTTCCTGTTTTTATAAGGATTAGGGTTAGTCCTGAAAAATTAAAAGAGAGGTGTTTCATTGTCGACGAATCTCCCTCCTACGCTACACAATTAATTTTTCAAAACAGGGCCAAGCTCCAGTAAAGCTCCACGGGGTCTTCTTGTCCAAGTATGGGAAGGCCGCATCTTCACAGCCATTGCAATTTCACCGAGTCTATCCTCAAGACAGTCGCTAAGTCGTTCTACCATTCGTGCGGGTCTGAACTCACCAGACAAGGAATTTCGCTCTTCCTTTTTTTTATGTTAAATGTGGCTGAGTTAATTGCCACTTCTGCTAATCGCTTAGCAGTTCGGACTATATCTTCCTAATTCTTTAAGTTAAAAAGAGTAGGTCTGACGTATAGTCTCTGAGGGTTCTACAGCGGTAGGCTGTAATCTTCCCTGCTGATTTACTCCACCGAACAGATTGTCACCATATTTGATGTGCGAAGTGTGCGATGGGAATGTAGATTTAGAAATAGGATGTGGGACTAAAAAATCTCACCTCTCACTTCTTTTTTCCATCTTCTTACATCTAACTTCTCACTTCTAACTGGTACTGTCGGATACTGAGTTTTTCCAGCATATAGTCAGATTCAAAAATCACTAACACCAAAAACGTTTAACTCTCCTAAAGCAACGAATTACCATAGGACTCTTATAGTTAAAGCCGCCGTTCACCAGAACTTAGACCAGAAACTCACTCATTGATTACTCTCAGAGGTCATCTCCAATTTTAATTTACTGGCACTGGGCAGGTGTCAGCCCCTATACATCTCTTTTCAGATTAGCAGGGACCTGTGTTTTTGATAAACAGTCGCTCAGCGTCATTTATTGCAACCCGTATTTCTACGGGCAGGACATCTCGCTAACTTACGTCCAGCTATATTGCCGAGTTCCTTAAGGATAGTTCTCTCGATAGCCTTTGTATACTCAACTCGCCCACCTGTGTTGGTTTTAGTACGGGTTCTCTATGTTTCCATTACGAATCTTTTCCTGAAAACAGAAAAACTCTTTCTTCCGACATCACAACTTGTATTTTTTAGCTATCAGCTGAGCTGACTAAAGCCAGTCAAACTGATCACTAAAATCAGCGTAACTGACAGCTTGTAGAAGCGGATTTGCCTGCCTCCACTAACTTGTTGCTTGTACCAGCGTATAGCTGGCAAAGATTTTCCTACTCTGTTCATCCTTAATGGCTTCCTGATTTTGATTTCTCAAAACTTCAAAACTTGTCAAACATAAAAAAGTACAGGAATTTTAACCTGTTGTCCATCGGCTAATCCACTAACGTGGCCTGACCTTAGGACCGACTAACCCGACCCTGATTAACATGGGATCGGAAACCTTGGGCTTTCGGCTTGAATGTTTCTCACATTCATACGTTACTCATACCGGCATTCTCACTTCTAAACGTTCCACCAAGCCTCACAGCTTAGCTTCATAACATTTAGAACGCTCCCCTACCACCTCGCCTGCAAGGCGAGAATGTCCAATTTACAATTTTCAATTTACAATAAAATTTTAATTTCTTAATTTTCAAATGTTTGAAACATTTGAATTTTGAAAATTCATTGATAATTGGTACTTGATCATTGAAAATTCTTGTCCTGCAGACAAGATTCGTAGCTTCGGTAGCAAGCTTAGCCCCGATACGTTGTCGGCGCTCAATTCCGTAGTAGACCAGCGAGCTGTTACGCTATCTTTAAAAGGTGGCTGCTTCTAAGCCAACTTCCTGGCTGTCTAAGGAACTAAACTTCCTTTAACACTTAGCTTGCATTTAGGGACCTTAACTGACGATCTGGGTTGTTTCCCTCAGGACCGCTCCGCTTAGCCGGATCGGACTGACTCCTGCTACAAAACATTGGTATTTGAAGTTTGATTGGAGTGACGACATTGCTGCCGCCAAATCCATCCAGAGCTCTACCCCCAATGTTATTACACAGGGCTATACCTAAATATATTTCGGGGAGAACCAGCTATCTCCGTGTTCGCTAGGCATATCACCTCTAACCACATGTCATCCCAACCTATTTCCACAGATACGGGTTCGGGCCTCCAACCGCCTTTCGGCGGCCTTCACCCTGCACATGGTTAGCTCACACGGTTTCGGGTCTATAAGTTATGACTAATCGCCCTTTTAAGGCTTGCTTTCACTACGGCTTCCCCGCCTTGACGGGTTAGCCTTGCCACAACAAATAACTCACCGGTTCATTCTTCAATAGGCACGCGATCATCCTCGATAAATCGGGACTTTCGCTGCTTGTCAGCATACGGTTTCAGGTACTATTTCACTGAGCGTTCCGCTCTTCTTTTCACCTTTCCCTCACGGTACTAGTTCACTATCGGTCCGAAAGTATATTTAGTCTTAGCAGATGGTCCTGCCGGATTCACCCAGGATTACTCGTGTCCTGAGCTACTTGAGGGATCAACCACGCAAACTTAACTTTTACTTACAGGACTGTCACCTTCTTTGGTCAAGCTTTCCAGCTTGTTCTGTTAGTTAAATTTGTCGCTACTGTTGCCTCACAACCCCATACGGGTCATTCGCTTGCGCGAATGCCTGGTGTATGGTTTAGACTGTTCCCATTTCGCTCGCCACTACTTAGGGAATAACTTTTGTTCTCTTTTCCTGTGCTTACTTAGATGTTTCAGTTCGGCACGTACCCTCCGTTAACTTATGAATTCAGTTAACAGTCCCCGATAAATCGGGGGGATTACTCCATTCGGAATCTTGCGGATCAAAGCTTTTTGGCAGCTCCCCGCAAATTATCGCAGCCTAATACGTCCTTCTTCGGTACTTTCGACCAAGGCATCCACCGTACGCCTTATTGTTGAGTAAATTTTGGCTCCAAATTTAATAATTTGGCCTTCCATTTATTAGAGATACTAGATTGTTAGATTCTAGATACTAGTTAAAAACTAACATCTTGCTATCTAGTTTCTAGCATCTCATTATTTGTCGTATTCACATTTCAAAGTACAAATACTAGGATCTTGCACCTAGATAGTGAGTTTCAAATTAATTTTGAAAACCATTATCTATTTACTAATTCCTGCCTAAATTTTTAATTTTCAATTACAAATTTTTAATGAATTTTTAAAATTTAAATATTTTAATTTCATTTCAAATTGTAAATTTCGAATTTTAAATTAAATTGGTGGACCCGAGAGTTCTTTGCTTCGCAAAACATAGTGCCTTTCAGTTGCACTATGAACGAACCTCCGGATCTGTGGACCCAAGGAGGATCGAACTCCTGACCTCCTCATTGCAAATGAGGCGCTCTACCAACTGAGCCATGGGCCCAAACTTGACATATTAAATTTTAAATCTGAGGGATGCAACGCTTGTGTGCCGCCAGCTGGCGGACCAAGCTGGGGTTAATTATCGTCGTTGTTTCTCGCAATAATCATTCGTAAAAAGGATTTTAGCAAAAGCGAGAGGCTATGTCAACCAACTGCAAGAGGAACATTTGGCAGCTTATCATTTATAAAGGCATCATATTGAATTTGGGCAAAACCAATGTCCTGGACTACTTCTATCTCACCTTTTTTATTCAGCTGTCTGCCAAAAGAGCGTATATATTCAGTTTCTCCATAAATTCTTACGCCTTGGGGGTAAATTGTAGTACTAATAAGTCTGGTTAACATTTCTTCTCCCAAATCTCCCAGAGTAACTATAGCAAGAATGTCTGAATTGCCAGCAGATACTGCGTAAATTAAACCAGATTCTCTTTCCTCCTGCGGAAACTGCTGAAACTTCAACCAATTCCTCTGCTGGAAATTTACTGGTAAACGCTGAGAAAGAGATTCTGGAATAGTAGATAGACCTAATATGTGATCTTCACTTACATCAGCCGACCACATGGTATCATCCTGCAATGTATCAATCCATTCATCTCTAATTTTTACTGCAGTTTCTGGAGATTTATAGTTTTTCAAATCAAGCTCATTTGCTGCCATCTATATTCTGGATACTAAACCAAGCTTTTTTATTTGTCAATCTGCTTGACACTGCTTCTATATATTTAATATTGTTAAGGTAATGCCCCAAATAATTTCAAATTTTAAATTTAAAATTTTAAATTCCCAGAATGGGTTCGTTCCTATTGCCCTACTCTTATTTTTAGTTGCTTCTATTGGACTTGGTACTTACTTAGTACAGCAAAGAACTAATATTTTACCTTTTGCTCTTGATGATAATAATTGTGAGAATGGTTATAGATTTTTAGGAGGAGATGCAGGTGATGATAATAACTGGGTCAGAGATGAGGAGTGTGATGACAGTAATGATGATTCAGATGATAGCAGTGATAATGAAGATAGATATGAAGGACCAGGATGTGATGGGAAAGATAGTGTTATTGGGGTCTGGGAAGGAGATAATCTGGTAGATGTCAAGGAAAATTTTGGCAGAGTTCCTGGAGAATGTGGCAATCCTAAAGAAGATTCAGGTGGTAGCGGTGGAGGAAAAGGAGGAGGGAATACCAAACCAGAAGGAGATTATGAGGGGCCTGGTTGCGATGGAAACCATTCAGTTATTGGAGTTTTTAAAGGAGAGGAACTTTTAGAAGTACGCGAGGATTTTGGAGTAATCGCTGGACAATGTGGGAATCCTAATGAGGATGGATCTCCAGGCAATACAGGAGCAACAAACCCTGATGAATTTACTAGCAAGGACCCTGATTTTTATAATGAGGCTGTCTGTGATGAAAATAAAGTAAAAAGAGATGGGACTACTGTTGATAATTGTTCAGATTCTCCTCTAGGTTTTAGCTGTGTTGAAAAAAATGGTGGTGCAAAATGCGTCAAAAACAGCTCCACAAGCGGTGCTGAGGAGGAGGATACTACTACTTTAGCCTGCAAAGATAATCCTGATGGAGTGCTTAAACCTGAGGGCTATACCTGGATAGCTTTTTGCAGTTCTAACTGTTCTACCAATGAGCAGTGCAAAGGTAAAGCCCAAGTGAAAGGCAGTGTAAACCCTGAGACTGCTTATTGGTGCTATGGAGGTAAATGTTTGAATTTGGTTCCAAATGGAGATTCCCAGATTAGTGATAAAAAGAGAGTAGATGAAAATAAAAAAGCTACTGATGCAGGTGCAGCTATTGTTAAAAATGCCCCTGGGACTAGCTTAAATACTGATGATCAGAACCTGTCTCAATATTTATCTGACATTAACAAAAATGTTCAGGATGCCAGGACTAGTGGGAAAAACACAACTGAATTGGAAACTGCTGCAGCCAGAGCTAAAAAGCTGGCCGAGGATGCACAGACTGCAATTAAAAACTGTCTGGCACAATCTAACCAGCAAAGTTGTGAATCCCAGGTGCATGAGCTCTATAATCAGGCTAAAGTTGCATCCAGGCTAACTGCATACCAGACTGTCCAGGCTGGTGTACCAAACACTTGTGCCAAGATAGACTTTGGGATCCAGCCATTTATAACTGCAGGCAATGGTCAGAGAGAGTTTTTGTGCAATGATTCAACAAGTAAAAAAGTGTTGAGAACTTATGATCTGGCTGGCAATCCTACCCAAATCCAGGCTAGCTTTGACCTAAATAGTCCTGATAACTACCCTGACAATATTAAAAAGCATGTGTCTGATGCCAGGAAGCTGGTTTTGGGAAGCTCATCTGCAAGCAGTTCTCCAAGGGCATCCAGTTCTCCAACCTCTAACCCTGGTGCAATTTATACTACAGTTTCTGCAGCAAAGGATGCCTGCAAGAAACTGGTTAATACCAAATGGAATGACAGCACTAATAAATGCCAGGTAGATTGTGGGACAGGATCAAGTACTACCTGGAATAAAGGTCAATGTGTGAGCAACTGTCCAAGTAATACTGACTCTGAAAATGTTTCTGGAGTTGGTAAGTACTGTACAACTGGTGGAATCTATCCATTTCCTATCTATCAGAAATGATTAAACAAAAAGGAATAGCATCTATCTTAATAGTCATAATAGTACTAATAGCTGCGGCGGCAATTGGCTATTTTATTTTTATGGCTAAACTCAATCTGGGGACCCGGACTGAGTCTTCCCCTACTTCATCAAATGAGTTAACTTTGCAGGATTACAGGGGGACGCAAAAAGACCCAAATGATAAAAGATATGATTTAGTAAAAGAAAAATATGATTTAACACCTGAGCAGCTGGAGATTTTATCCAGAGTTGCAGAAGGAGACAGATAGGGAGAATGAACAATGTCCAATGAACAATTATCAATTAAGAAAAAAATTGAACATTCATCATTGATCATTGATCATTCACAAAAGGGGTACTCAAGCATGTTAATACTTTTTTTTGTAGTTATCTTAATTTTTATAATTTGGGAAGTTTCCCAGTCAATCACCAGGTTTGCCCAAAGGGATAGTGAATTTTTTGATAAATTGTCCATAACAGGAAGGGCTGGCCAATCCCCAAACCCAACAAGCTGCCCTGGGGGGGCTGCAGATTGTGAAGACAGGTTTGATGTTTTCAGGACTAATGATGATGGGAGCAAGAGATTATGAGAATATTTGTATATTTTATACTGGCTTTAACTTTAACTTTTACTATATTTTTAGCATTCAAAACTCAGGCAGCTGAAGAATCCAAGTCTGCTAAAAGACTTAATGTAACACAAAAGTACTTAAAATCTTTAGATAGCTATAGGGATTTAAAGTCAGAGAAAGCTTTAAAGCTTTTAGAGACTGCAACAACCAGGCTGACCAAGGCTGTAGAAGCTGGCAGGAGGTGTCTGGTTGAGCCTGATGCAGACCTAAGAGAAGCCTGCAAAGATGTACTGGCTTCTGATTATAGCTATGCTAAACAGGTTTACAGGCTTATTAAATATTATGCAATTGCAGAGGGTAAAACTGTAATTTGTGTTAAAGCTGATTTGGGGGTAGGACAAGTTTTACTGGCTAAAGGGTTTAACTCTACTATTGCAGCAAGGGAGGCAACTCTGGGAGCAAATCCAAAAGAGACAGGAAGGACCAAGCCACTGCAGGTATTTTTATGCGCTGATTCCAAAGGGCAGAGAAAACTGAGGGTGCAGGATGGTTCAGGAACCTGGCTTCCCCTATCCCCTGAAGATAAGATAAGGCCAGAACTGCAGATTAATAATTTGCCTGGAGATGAAAGAGTAAGTGAGCTAGAGACAAAAGTCGGGCTTAAGTAATTTAAAATTTGAAATTAAAAATTTTCAATGAAAATTAAAAATTTAAAATTAAAAATTAATCAAAGAGGTATGCTGCCATTGGTCATGGTGCTTTTTGCTGGTTTTTGGATCCTTTTTTCCATTGGGTTTTTAGACAGATGGTATTTTAAGTTAAATAAACCATTTTTAGCATCTAATCCTGTGATAACTTCTGAATATTTAGCTTCACAAAATGATCCAATTGACTATACCTGCATTGATCAGGATGATGTGGACTGCGGGATTGATAATGAGGGCGAAGCCCTCTTGCTTCGCAATGAAGGAGATGGAATCCAGTCAAACAATTTAGCAAGTGCAGAGTAGAATTAAGAATGAAGAATTCAGAAATCAGAATGAAAAAGCAAATCAAAAAAACTCTTAACTCTGCACTCTTAACTCTGCAATCCCAACAGGGTGTTGTCCCTATTATTTTAATAATAGCAGGAGTAATAATTGCCTTAGCAGTCCTGGTAACCATTCTTAGATTCAGTCTGGGAGGATCCAAAAAACCCTCTACAACTACCCAATCAACTTCCAAACCAACTGCTATTGCCCAGGCTAGTTCATCTCCTTTAGCTGAGATTGTTGACCCTGGTGATGAATGCGAAGCTTCTTGTGAAGAAGAGTTAGAGGGGGAAGGTGATGGAGTCAAAGCTTCAGATTTAGATGGAGAGAGTTAGCCTACAATCCTCTTTGTGCTTGGGTGGAGGTGGACTAAGAGTTCATAAGAGATTGTCTGGCAAATTGAAGCAGAATTAATAATAGAGTTTTTATCCTCTGGATTGTCTGAGAAAATTATTACTTCCTGACCAAGATATGGGTCTTTCACCTTTGAAATATCAACTACAGCCACATTCATACTAATAAGTCCCAGAATCTTACATCCGACTCCTTCGTCACCTCCGACCCTTACGACTCCTTTATTGCTAAGCCTCCTGTCCAGGCCGTCATTGTAGCCTAGGGGCAGGACTGCAATTTTTAAATCTTTTTGAGCTGTAAAAGTTGAGGAATAACCTATTTTATCTCCTTTTTTGATGTTTTTGATTTGAGCTATTTTTGATTTAAATGAAAGTACTGGATGTATCCCTTCGACTGCGCTCAGGGAAGAAGTTTTTTTTGCTGAACTTGTCGAAGCATTTCCTACCACTCCATAAAGAGCCTTGCCTACCCTTATTAAATTGCAGTCTTTGGGATTTAGATTTAAAAGTGCATATGAACCTCCCAGGTGGAACCATTTAGGTTTAAAACCTGCATTTTTAACTATCTCTTTAGCTTTTTTGAAGTTTTGAAACTGGATTTTATTTAGAGGGTTTTTGGGGTCATCTGCTACTGCCAGGTGAGACATCAGGCCTTCAATTTTAAGGTTCTTAAGTAACTTAAGTTGACTTAAGAAGGTGCTAAGTTGATCAAGCCTAATCCCCTCCCTATTCATACCAGTGTCTACAAAGATATGAATTTTTGCTCCTTTTTGATATTTATCCAAAACTTCTGCTGTTTCTAGGTCCCAAACTGCAAAAGAAAAGTTTAATTTTTTATGCTTTAAAGATTTTGGGTCTATATATCCTATGATTAGGATTTCAGACTTAATTCCAGCTTTTCTAAGAATCAGGGCTTCATAAAGGGAGTCTACACAGATGAAAGGCATTCTGTCATTCCCGCCCCGGATCAAGTCCGGGGTAAACATCCGGCGGGAATCCAAAATCTTTCCTACTTCTGCTAAACCATGTCCATAAGCATTTGATTTTAGAACTGGAGCAATACTGATTTTAGGATTAATTTTAGAGAGAGTTTTGTAGTTTGAGAGAAGCCTATCTTTTGAAATAAAGATTGTGTTTAGAGGGTGAGAAGTCCTGCCTAAAATTCTCTGAATGAGCCTAACCATGAGCAAATATTAGCACATTCTGTGCTTTGCAATGCAATAACATAAATTACTTACTAATAGACTTCCCCACAGTTATTACCATCTCAATCAATCTGTTTGAATATCCCCATTCATTGTCATACCAGGCAAAGACTTTGACCAGGTCTCCATCTACTATTTGGGTGAGGCCCAAATCTACTATGCAGGATTCAGACCTGCCTACTATATCTGAGGAGACCAGGGGTTCTTCTGTCCAGGCTGCTATCCCCTGCCACCTGGGACTTCCTGCAGCATCTTTGATAGCCTGATTAACTTCTTCTACTGTAGTTTTTGCTTTTAGTAAAAAAGTGAAGTCTGAGAGAGAACCTACTATAGTTGGGACCCTGATAGACCTGCCATCAAACAAGCCTTTTAATTCAGGGATAGCCTCAGTTGTAGCTACGGCAGCTCCAGTTGTAGTGGGAATCATATTGACATAAGCAGCCCTGGCTCTTCTTAGGTCATTGGACTTTCCTCCTGGAGGTGGACCATCTACTAAGTTTTGCTCTGCAGTGACTGAGTGGATTGTGGTCATCAGAGCTTTTAAAACCCCAAATTTTTCATGCATAATAGCTGCCACTGGTGCAATACAGTTGGTGGTGCAGGAAGCATTATTTATTAGATATTGGCCCTCATACTTATCATGGTTGACCCCCATTAAAAAAGTTCCCACTCCTTCACCTTTGGCTGGGGCAGAGAGAACAACTTTGTGTGCACCTGCAACCAAGTGTTTCTGCATGCCCTCTAAATCTGTAAACCTGCCTGTAGATTCTATAACTACATCTATACCCATGTCTTTCCAGGGAAGCTTCTCAGGCTCTAATTCTTTAAGAATAGGGATTTTTTTATTGTCTATTATTATATTTGTCTCATCTGAGGAGATATGCTTGTTCCAGATACCATAAGCTGAGTCATATTTTAGGAGGTGAGCCAAGACTTTAGGCTCAGTTAAGTCATTTATGGCTACAATTTCAAGAGTATCTGAATGGTATTCTAATGCAGCTTTAAAGGCACTTCTTCCAATCCTACCAAAACCATTAATGGCAGCTTTAATGGGCATATACTGATAATAGCAGTCCTTTGAAAATCAAGCAAGAAAAATTAATTTTTAACTACAATTGGATAAGCTCCTGAAGCTACATTAGTTGGAGATTTGTCTGAGTTTGAATAGACAAATATTTTTAAAAGGTGGTTGCCGTTCTCATATTTAGTACTGTCAATTGTTCCTCTTAAGATTATATTTTCTGAATTCTCATAGCTAATTTCTAAAGGTTCAGCCTTATATTCTCCTAATTTTACAACTGCTGAAAGATTCACCAAATCCTTTTCTATCCTGACTTTAGCATGAAGAGCTAAAGTGCCTTCTAATAATGAGTTTGACTGGGGTGAAATTAGCTCTATTGCAGAAACAGGAGCTGCCTGGGATTTGAAAACCTGAGATTTATTGAGGTTTTGGAGGTTAAAGACATTTGCAGCCATTGCTATTACTAATCCTCCTACAATCAGCCCGGATATAATAGTCTTTTTTTTATCCTGCATGTCTTTTATAATGCCCTTCTTAGGAGAAATAAGTCAAGGTCATTTGCACTTCTGTCTTGATTTAAATCTACCTCAGGATTTTTTAACTGAGGAAGATTGTAGTTTGAAAAGAGCTTTGAGATGAAATCTAAACTTTTTTGACTTTCGTTTAAGACTGCTGCTGAGGAGGATACTGATACAAAATCAGTACCTGCACTGAAGCCAAAGGGTCCGCTCAAGTCTGAAAAAGTCCTCTTTGATTTATCAATACCCTGAAGTTCCAGCTGGAATATATTTTGGCTGGTTATTAATTGAAGAGGAAGGTTTGAGGAGGGCTGCCATAAAACCCTGCCTGTATTTTCTAAGCTTTTGCCTAAACTTGCATAAAGTCCTCCATTTAAATAAAGGTTAAGGTTTGTAACCTGGCTTATATTAGTTGGGTTCCAGGAAATTGACAGGGCTTTATAGTAGGAGTAGACTTCCCCTCCTGATGGGGTTTGAATTAGGGCAGAAATATTAGAATTTAGGTTTGGTTTTTCTATTAAAGGAGGAGCAGGTGTTGAGGCAGCAGAAAAATTAATATTTAAACCCAGGTCTTTTTTGTCTTTTAAGATATTTTGATTATCTGAGTTTCTATATATGGCTGCATAATCTAAAGTTATAGCAGTTTTTGCAGAACCCTTTGCCCTAAAAAAGAGTGTGGCTATAGTGAAGGTTTGGTTATTGGAAGTCTTAAGCCCTGGATTTGGGACTGCTCCTGTAAGCTTTGCAGTTCCTGTTAAGTTATCAAAATCAAGTTCAACCCATTTGGTGATTAAGCCTGAGTCAGTTGCAACTTTTACAACTTCCAGGTTTTGAGGAGGAAATTTTAACAAAACAGCAAATAAATTTGCCTCCATAGCATCTGATCTTACATTAACCCTGACAGGGAAGACAGCCCCATCTGAAAGGTTATTGTTGTCTGTTTCTAAATTTATGCTTTCTAATAGCTGCGGGGCCTCATTAGCAGCCTGAGGGAGAATATTAGTCCGCTTACTAACCAGGTAAACCCCAATTGGGATTGAAAGTACTGTTATTGATAAAAATATGATCATGATCCAGGAGACAATTCCTCTCTTTTTTTCATCTATATAGATATGAGGCAAAGCCTCTCTCCCTTGGAGATGAGGAAGGGGTCCAGGAGGCTGAGGAGTATGGGATGGTGGTTCAGGCATAATATTTAATTTTCAATTTACAATTTACAATTTTCAATGAATTTTCAATGGAAAATTTTAAAATTAGAATTTTATTGTAAATTGGTATTTGATAACTGGAATTTTTCATTCTAACGCTTCTATACTTGGTAATGTCCCTTTGATTAAAAATTCTAACATTGCTCCCCCTCCTGTTGAAACAAAGGAAAATTTATTTAAAAGTCCTAATTCATCTACATAGGTAATTGTATCTCCGCCGCCAAGAATAGTTTTAGCATTTGAAGTGGTTATTATTTGCGCGATTTTGCGCGAATTTTGATACTTTTCATCCTCTACTCTACCCAATGGGCCGTTCCAGATAATTAGTCTGGCCCTCTCAATTAACGGCTGCCATGAATCAACAGTTTCATCTGCAATGTCTTCTTTGTCTTCAGTCAATTTTCCAACCATTACATTTGGGGGAACCTGGGTATTTTCTAATTTAATTTCATCAGCAATTTTCCCTCCAACTAAAACTGCATCTGCAATTTTGGCTAGGGCTAAAACTGCAGGAAGTTTATCTTCTATTTTTACCCCACCAATTATAGCTACAAAGGGTTTTTGAGGCCTTTCCCTTATTTCCTCTAAGGTATTTACTTCTTCTGCAAAGGTAAAGCCTGCCCCGTGGGGTAATAATTTTGGTAAAAGAGTGGTTGAGGCTGATGGGTGGTGGGAAGCAAAGGCTTCATTTATAAAAACATCACCAAAACTGGCTAATTCTGAAGCAAATTTTTGGTCACAGTCATCTTCTCCAGCTTCAAATCTTAGGTTTTCCAGGATGTGCAGTTTGCCTTCAGGAAGTCTGATGTGGCCAAAGCCTTCTTCTAACCACTTAACTATTGGTCTGACAGTTAAATCTGGGTCTTCACCCTGGGGTCTTCCAATGTGGCCCATGAGTATGACAGATTGTGCATGGTCTAAACAAAATCCTAAAGTTTCCATGCCTGCTAGAAGCCTGAAGTCATCAACTACCCTGCCATTTTCAATTGGGACATCAAGATCAAGCCTTAATAAAACTTTTTTACCAGAAATCAGGGCTTCATCCAAAAGTTTCATTTAAACCATTTTAACACAATGCTGATTTGAGTCTTTGGTTGACTTATTAAAAATTTAGCTTTAAAATCCTAAAAATGGCTATGATAGAAAAAAAAGGTAGGACTATATCTATTCCTCCAAGGGATCAAACTAAGACCAAGATGGACCTTGGAGATGACTCGACCATCTCAGATGGTACGCTTTTTTACCTTAATGAAATTGGATCGACTACTCTGCTTACTGCTGAGCAGGAGGTTGAGTTAGCAAAGAGAATTGAAGCAGGGAGATTTGCTAAAGATGAAAGGTTTTGCAAAGAGGAACTTTTGCCTAAAGCAGAAAAGCTTAGGTTAGTAAAAGCTGAGGAAGAAGGTGAAAGAGCCAGGGATGAACTTGCAGAAAAGAACCTTAAATTAGTGGTTTCTGTGGCTAGAAGGTATAAGGACCGGGGTTTACCTTTAGGAGACTTAATACAGAATGGTAATTTAGGGCTTCTGCGGGCAGTAGATAAGTTTGATTATACAAGAGGCTTTAGATTCTCCACCTATGCTACCTGGTGGATTAGACAGGCAGTAATGAGATCTCTTACTGACCATGCCAACACAGTTAGAATTCCAGTACATATGAATGATGCCTTAACCAGATTAAACAATATGCTAGGCAACTTTATCCAGGAACATGGAAGAGAACCTGATATAGAAGAATCAGCCAGGTTAATAGATATACACCCAGACACTCTAAGAGATGCCAGAAGAGTGCATACTATTTATTCTCTTGATATAAAAGTAAATGGTGAGGATAAGAATATAACCTTAGGAGATTCTGTTGTAGATAAGGAGGCAGAAGACCCTGAAGAGATAGCTATTAGAGGGATGAGGCAAGAAAATATTAGAAGAGCTGTAGAAGACCTTCCAAGTAGAGAAAGAGAGGTTTTGCAGCTGAGGTATGGCTTAGTAGATGGAAGGGAAAGAACCTTAGAAGAAGTAGGTATAGAGTTCGGAGTAACCAGAGAAAGGATTAGGCAATTAGAAGCAAAAGCAATTAATATATTTAGAAAAAAGTACAGCCCAAGAGATTTTTAGAAATATTTCCAGGTAGAGTATTTTTGTTTTAACTGTTCTTTTGTGATATTAACAGGCTCTATTCCAAAACTGCCAAATCCTAAATCTAAAAGCTTTGAGGCCCAGAGGTCCCTTTCCAATACTCCTGGGGCTCCCAAGACAACTACCAGAATCCTTCTTTTATTGCGTGAAGCTCCATCAGGAGCGGAGTGGGATCTCTCAGCTAGAATTAAGGTAGTTTTTTTAGCATTTTCTGTATTGCCTATTTTTATTCCTTCAACCCCGGGATAAACTCCCAAAAGTCCATTCCAGTTATATAGATCTGCCTGTTTGTGGTTTCCAGTTTCTCTAAAAAATTGATAATCTTTTTTTACAATTTCACTAATTTGACTATAATTATCTATAGTAAAAGAGCTCATAATAGATAAATCTTCAACTGATGAAAAATTATTTGGGCTATCATATCCCTGGGGGTTGTCAAATTGAGTATTTTTTAATTTCAACTTTTGGGCTTTCAGGTTCATTGCACTAACAAAACTGCCTTCACCATATTCCCTGTCCACTTCTTCTTTGAGAGCCTGGGCTGCATCATTTGAGGAAGTAAGAAGCAGTGCGTTTAAGAGTTCATCCCTTTTCCAGGACTGTCCAGATATTAAACCCATGTTAGTTGGCTCAACCTGGGTCATCTTTTCAGTAATATGTATATCTCTATCATAAGATATCAAATCAATAGCTACTATAGCAGTCATAAGCTTGGTGATAGAAGCAATGGGAAGTCTTGTTTCCAGATTTTTTTCTGCAATTACTTCCCCATTATCCAGATCTACTACTGCATATGCACTTAAAGCCTCATAATCCTGGGAACCATGGGCTTTTGGGATAACTAAAGTTTTAGTTTTAAGGTTAAAGTCAGAGGGTTTAGTCTGTTCAAGTTTAGTTTTGATTATTTCCAGATTATTTATTTTTTGAGGTGCAGGGTTTGCCAGATTAAACTCAGGTGTTTTAAAGCCCAGGTATGGCAAAGCAACCATGAAAAAACCCGCCAAAAAGGTTATTGCAAACACTTTCCAGCGGGCTTCAAGGACAGTTGCAATATCGTTTATGCTCATAAAAATTTAGAATTCAAAATGCAAAATTCAAAATTTTGGTATTTTCTCACTTTGTTCGAAAAATATTATATTTCTAAGTAAAAATGAGAAATTACATTACTTTTGACATTTAATTTTTGATTTTTAACTTACTTATCTTATTTCTTTTGCTAAAACCGTATTATTTGCCAGATCTTTAAGACCAAATTTTTCTCTTAGTAAACTCCACATTTCAGTTTTTCCATCATCAAAACCTAACGCCCACATCCCTACCCCAGCTAACCCTTTTTCTTTGGCAAAGTCATACTTTAATCCTAAAGATTTTTGATCTTCTATAAAGATCATTCTCCAGGTACCTAAACTTGGGACATAGTAGGCTTTATAGGAAACTTTTCCATATTCATCAAATCCTTCTGTGTAGTCAGTTATGTCATCTGAGTTTGGAGTTATATTATTGGTGGCCAGGGTGTAAGTCTGAGCATAAGATTTATAGGGAATAAACTGACTGTAGGTCCTTTTACCTTTTTTATAGTAGGTATAATAGCCTTTTGAAGTAGCAGTTTTTATTTTGGGCTCTTCTACTGCATAGTTATAGCCATACCAGGGAACTCCTAAAATTAATTTATCAGAGGGCATCTTTGATAAAAAATGCTCAACTGCAGTTGAGACATCATACCAGTACTTTCCTTCTTTATGGCCATACAGTGGTGAGGTAGGAATAGCATTACTTGATCCTGCAACTGCAAAGTCATAGGCCATCATAAAGATCCCATCTGAGGAGTCTGCCAGAGCTTTTATATCATAAATTTTTGGATCTTTAACTGAGCTTGCATAGACTGAGACAGTTACTTTTGAATTTGGGATTTCCTGATGCATCCATTTGGTCATATTGTCAACAAATTTTGAGAATTTCTCCCTGTACTCTGATCCCGGGTTGCCTGTATATTCAAAATCTATATTTACCCCATCTATTCCCCTGTTTTTAACTTCCTCAACAGCCTGAGTGATCACTCTGCTTTGGGCCTCTGGGTCATCCATCAGGGCCAGAATATTGGGATTGTTCATCTGGGTGAGAGTTAGAACTACCCTAGTTCCATAGTTATGTGCTTTTTTGAAGGTATCTGTGGCTTTGGGGGACATAAAGGTTTCATAACCCTTAGAAGATTTATCCAGGTTTCCATCTGCCCCAACCTCTACTCCAAAATAAGCCAGGGTGGTGAGAGTAGAAAAGTCTACATTGGAAAGTTTATTGAAGGTCCAGTATGGGGCAAAGCCAAAAACTTCATATCCAGGTTTGTCTTCTTTTAAAGTTTCCAGTCTCTGAAAAGGGATTAATGGGCTTATGAGCTTTTGCAAAGGTTTTGAACTATAGATAGTCAGTGCTGAAAGACTAAAAAAACTTAATAGCCCTAGAACTAAATACTTTTTTTCTATTAATCCCAAAAAATCCTTGGGGGTTTTAATTGAGCCTGGCAGCTGAAACATAGATTAACTTCCTATCTCAACCTAAATACTTGGGATGGACTAAAAAAGAGGGTTGAAACGGAGTGCGCACTATAACAAATGAGTAAGTACCTGTCAAATAAGTAGTAAGATTAGGCAGGAAGTTTTATGAGAAAGGTGTAAGAGGTAATATTATAGGGTTTGGAGCTTTTTAAGGCTCTGCCAATCTTTTTTTGTATGCTTTCTTTGCAAAATTTCAGGATGAATAATTTCTGAGAAGATCTCTACCCCATCTATTACTCTTGGACCAGGGCGGGTTAAAAAGGAGTTTCCATCCATGAGGTAAAATTCGGATTCATTAATCATTAATCGTAAATCATTAATCAATTTCTTTTCTTTTAAAGTCCTGGAAATATCAAATCCACAGGGGGCAAAGATGATAATATCTGGTGAGAGTTTTTTAAGATCTTTTGGGGTTATATAAACAGATTTTTCTCCCTTATTAGATAAAAGACACTCTCCTCCTGCCAGTTCTACCATCTCTGGGACCCAGTGCCCTGCTATCATGACTGGATCAAGCCACTCTATTATCAAGACCTTAGGCTTGGGAGAAGTGTGAGGTGAGATGTGGGAAGCGAGAAAGTCAATTTTTTTGCGCAGTTTTTGCACTATTTTGCGTGATCTTGCGCGACTGTTAGTATAATCCCCTACTGTTTTAATGTTATCCAGGATATCTTCAACTGACTCTGGTTCTAAAGAAATTATTTTGACATCACTATCAAGAATTCTGGCAGCTTTCTTTACTTTATTAAAACCAACTGCACAGACTTCACAAAGCTCCTGGGTTAATATTAGATCTGGCTTTAATTTTCCTAAAACTTTTGAATTTATATGAAATATCCCTGGACCTTTATGGGAGAGTTTTTTAACAGCTTTATCTATTTCCAGACTGCTCATTAAATTACTTACAGGGCTTGAGGTTACTTTTGGCAGAATCTTAACTTGAGCAGGATAATCACATTCATGGGAAACTCCAACTAAGTTTTTTTCTAAACCTAAAAGAAAAATAATCTCAGTAGCTGCAGGGAGAAGGGAAAGAATCCTCATTAAGATGATTCTAACTTATTTGGGGATTAAATAATTGTTGACTTTAAGGCTATAAATAGATAGATTTAGCGTTAATGATAGAACAACAAATAGGTTTTGAATTGCCAATAAGAGGCCAGGGTCAAACACTTGATATCTTAAATTTTCCATTCACAACTTCTAGTTCTTACATGGAGTGGAAGCCTAGCGAGAGGGGTAATGGCAGAAATTATGAACGCTTTACTCAAGTAGTTAGAGAAATATCTCCTGATTTCTCACCACCTACCCCCAAGCATGGGTCTAGATGGAGGAAGGTTACATTTAATAAGCCTGGTTGGGAAAATATTTTGGACTTACCTGACCATATACAGGCTATTAATGGAAGTGAATATCATGATCCCCAAACTTTAATTTTGGAATCCCACACAATTGAGGGATTTCAGGCCTTTGGACTAAGAAATTTTAGAGGACTTTTTAATGGTGAATCTCCTTTTGACTATGCAGTAAAGTATTTTTATTTGAATTTTGGTATTTTTGGGTTTCATTATCCTTATGGCTCAAGAGATTTCAAAGATGATTGGCAAACTGTAGTACAAATAGAGCCTAAGAGAGTAGTTTTGGCTTCTAAGGATACATTGGTGGGTAATGTGACTAGGGACTTTCTGATACAGATGGCGTGAATCGTTGCTTAATTTGGTTAATAAACTTTGATTAATTTCATTTAGTAAAAGCTCATTAATGATAAAAATAAAACAAATATAGGATGTAAAAAAGATTCCGCTGCTTTGGACTAAGAGGCACTTGAAATAATATTCACCTACTCTTAGATAAGTGCTTGAAGAAAAAATACTCTTAGAGAAGAGTTAATATAAGAATGATAAGATGATAGATTTTTAATGAATAATCAATACAAATGACTATTCACTATCATCTTTCTCACTATAATCCTGATTTATGGAGCCTGACCAAGACACATGGCCTCTCACCCCCTAACTCCCTTTAGTGTAGACCTTCAAAATAATAGAAGTCAAATAAAAAGTGGTGGGCGGTAATGGTGTCGAACCATTGGCCTCGTCTTTATCAGAGACGCGCTCTACCGCTGAGCTAACCGCCCATCTACCTCTTCTTTAAGAGAACAGAGTCTGTTATTGAAACAAAGATTTCAATAACAAGCGCCGTTCTCGCAAGCTCTGCTTATCAGAGAAGCGTTCTATCCTGGGTTACTTTGTATTATAGTTCTCCTTCAGAGATAAATTGTATGTAACCCGTTGAATTGTCATTTAGACAATTCAACCCACTGAACTACCAGCCCAAATTTTACTTTAACAAACTGAGATATTTTAGCATGTGTGGGGGTTTGAATCCACTTTTAGTTAAGCTAAAGCAGCCTGCGGAGATAAAATTTCTCTCAATCTTACAGCTAGGGCTGCTTTTCTATCTGCCAGACTTCCCCTGAGTTCCCTAATCTCAGTCATAACAGCCTCAAGGGAAATTACATCTAACTTTTTTCCTAAAAGCCTTTGGATTAAAGTGCCAGGGCCGCAGTCTAAAAGGTCAGAGTCACCAATACTTGCTTTAAGTTCATTAATTCTTTTTATAATATCTTCTAAATTCACAGGCTGCCATAGAGCTTTTATGACTGCATCTTTTAATACCCTACCATCAGTGCTTATTTCTGCGTCAGTTGGGGTAATAATTGGATTTCTTGAGTCTTTAAAATCTATATGCTGAATAGCTTGTTCCATTTTTATACTAACCTCTTGCATTAACGGGCAATGGTATCCTGCATTTATGCTTTCTAAAATATTTACTCTTGATCCAGACTGGGAGGAAAGTACTTCTAAAAACTGCCTGTCTCCTGCTAATACAAAAAGATTTCCATACTCATTTGAGATATAAATTTCAGGAATTCTACCCAGGCCCTCTGCTATGAATTTAAATTCTTCTGAATTTGGGTCTATCATAGCCTCAACTTTAGCCCTATCCCTTATTAAGACTGAAGCCATGGCTGTCCTTCCCAGGCCCGCAGCCTCTCTTTTTGCTTCATTTTCCTGGACTATTTCATATCTTATTATGACCAGTTCTTCTGCCTGTTTAGATGTAACAACCTCATTTGCTGCTAGTGTGGCAAAATAGCCAAAGCTTAAAGGTGAGGCTGCTTTAATCCTTTTAGCAATAGAGCTATCTGAGGTGAGCATTTCAAAGTTCTCTATAGCTTCCCTGTGCTGGGCTAATTCAGGTATTTGGGCATTTGGGTAATCTTTTGCAGCTTGACCTGCAAAGGTGACTATAAAAGATTTTTCTGTATCTATCATATCTTAGTAGATAACACTATCTTAATTTTACAACTAAGTCTGTAATGTTGACTACACTAGACTGTATTATAACTTATAGTAAGTAGTATTTCAATTAAAACTATGAGGTATGTTATTAGCCTCCCCTATTTGGTATGATAAACAGGTGTAAGCCCTTGTTATGGCCTGGTAGCCAAGTGGTAAGGCAGGAGTCTGCAAAACTCTTATGCATCGGTTCAATTCCGATCCAGGCCTCCTTATTCCCTATTACTCAATATTAATCATTTAGCTTGAATTAGTAGTCTATCCAGCAAAAAACTCCCTAAATAGGGAGAAGCTACTCATACTAAATTTCTATAGAAATTTAAAGGAATAGGGTTAAGATCATTTATTAATAGTTCTGCTTCGCAGATAAAATGTGCTTAACCCGTTTAAAGCTTCGCTTTAAACCAAGAAAAGTGGTGGGAATAACCGATTTTAAGCGGGAAAGTTTTTTAGAGAAGACTTTCAACTTCTTACCACCATTTCAACAAACTGCGCTTGCGCTTAGCTTGTTAAAGCGTGAAGGTGATCGTGGATCAAACAGTGGCTATCATCCCTTGCGGGTTTATGAAATCCATCAGTTTGACCGGTTCTCCAGAAAGGAGGTGATCCATCCCCAGCTTCGGCTAGGGATACCTTGTTCATGTTACTCCACTCATTACTGAGGGCATGGACTATATCTTCATCCTATAAATAGGAGTTGGCATATAATGAAAGTTTAATTCTGGATTATCCAGTACCTTCCATATAAGTCTCTACAGGTGATGAATTCAGAAAGACTCTGAATAACTCAGACTGTCTGAGTATCAGAGGACCGGAAAGTTCCTCCAGATTGCCAATGACTGCATAGAGAGTTAATTCTTTTTGACAAAACTTTATATTTATCTGCTAATCTTTTAGCCTCAAAAGATAAGTTTGGTTGAACAATTGCAATCATCCTAAGATGAGTTATTACCTCATCACTAGAACCTATTGCAATCTTTAAGAATCTTTTAAACTCTTTTTCTGAGGATCGTTTTGCAAATCCTTCAGCTATATTTGCAGCTATTGATTTACCAGCTCGTCTAACCTGAAGTACCAAATCATATTCTGATTTAGCCAATCTTCTAGATAGACTATAAATTTCTGGTAATAATCTTAAAGCTTCTTGGTAAACTTCTAAGTCAGAAACGTCTTTGATCATAATTTAATATTATCAGATCTTCTGATATTCTGAATATCTGGTTTACCGAGTCTTTCCGAGTTATTCTGAAAACACCTTCCCTCGATATTACCCATAAAATATGGGTTTCATCGATATTAGCCAATTTTTTCTATGTTTTTACAAACATAGGTCGCATCTTGTGCAGATTGCACTGACGACTTAAGCCTCATCGCTGGTTTCACCTTCTACCCCTGTAGGGATATTCGGGTGCCCCCAACTTTGCTGCCTTGACGGGCGGTGATCGGGATAAGAAACCTTTCCCTCCCCACTATACGTGCGCTTCTAACGCATATAGCGAGTCTTCATGCTTTAAAGCCTTTCTTAAAGAACGGATTTCTTCAATCCCTTCTTCGGTAATATGCTTTTTCAAATCCATCATATCTGCTACTTTGCAGAATATTTCAAATTGAAATCTTTTCTTAGCTAGAGGAGGATATTTTTTAAAGAAAGGTATTACTTTTTCTTTAATATCCTTGAATGAACCTACTTGATATTTTACATGCGGTCTCCATTTTTTATACCGTTCATATTCTAAACGATAAATGGAACCACAATCTAAAGTTTTTTGAATCTCTTTCAAGATTAGTTCATCATCTTCTCTAAGTTCAATCTCAAATTTAAGCCGTACTTCTGGTACTCTGAATCGTCTTTTAGAAATGGTTATTGAAAAACAACCCTCTCCATCAACAAATCCAGTAACATAATGTGGATTTAACATAAAGTTCATCCCTTCGGTAATTATTTGGGCTATCTATACTTTATTAAGTTTAGATAAACTTGTCAATTACCTACTATGGACTCAGCTGACTTCCTAAGGCCTATTATTGTTCTGATGCCTTAGGATCTCCCTGGGTCATTTAAAAAACTGTTTCCGACATTCCTTGCGACTTATTTTTTGTAACTTCTCTATCGTACACTGATAGATCGTCACAGTCTTTTTGCAAAGGCTGCCTTTTGTATATGGGACCCTTCAGACATTCTGTTACCAGAGATGTCCTGTCCGCAACTATGCCACTTTCGTGGCAGATGGATTTACACCACCTAGTTTATTAAACTGCCAGGCGCATTTATTTTGTACAAGAGGCGAGAACGTATTCACCGCGACCTGCTGATTCGCGATTACTAGCAATTCCGACTTCATGGGGGCGAATTGCAGCCCCCAATCTGAACTGAGGCGAAATTTCAGAGATTTGCTTCCTGTTACCAGGTTGCAGCTCGTTGTTTTTCGCCATTGTAGGGTGTTTGTAGCCCAGGGTGTA